>Ga0208315_1000058_pt1 | contig 170869 bp, 136 predicted proteins | sample MalvireepMed_215_FD_184239 | JGI IMG/M metagenome (GOLD analysis project Ga0208315, IMG submission 184239) | Marine viral communities from the Global Malaspina Expedition - Malaspina viral metaG DeepMed_215 (SPAdes) (version 2) | ecosystem: Environmental > Aquatic > Marine > Oceanic | place...
CACCACCGTATACTTTTGCAAGTACGTTAGTGATTGCTGCTGTTAGAGTTGTTTTACCGTGGTCAACGTGGCCGATTGTACCAACGTTTACGTGCGGTTTTACGCGTTCAAACTTTTCTTTTGCCATGACGGAACCTATCAGTTTTGTGTATCTAGATTACATATGAAAATAATCCACCGAGGGTAGATTAATTTAATTTTTTCAAATTTCAAATAGTTTTTTCTGACAGATAAAGGAAGAAATTAAGATGAGTTCTCGATACTGGTGCTGATAGGCAGATTTGAACTGCCGACCTCACCCTTACCAAGGGTGCGCTCTACCAACTGAGCTATATCAGCAACACCAGAAGTCTGGAGCGGGCAGCGGGAATCGAACCCGCATCATCAGCTTGGAAGGCTGAGGTAATAGCCATTATACGATGCCCGCATAGGAACCTGTTCTTAAACTACCTCTAACCGTCAAGAATAAAGTGGTGGAGGGAGCTGGATTCGAACCAGCGAAGGCTGAGCCGTCAGATTTACAGTCTGATCCCTTTGGCCGCTCGGGAACCCCTCCACGAAAATTCTTTACTAAGTCACTTCCGGTAAAAGGAAAGTGGTGCCGACTATCCGAGTTGAACGGATGACCTACTGATTACAAGTCAGTTGCTCTACCAACTGAGCTAAGTCGGCACTGCTTTAGTACGGGGCGAGATTCTAAGGTAAGGTTTATTGTGATGCAACAATAAAATCAAAAAAAATGTGATTTTATGTGTTAAACGCTCACTATTCAGGCAAATATAGGCTTTTTTACTGTTTTAGTGTTAATTCTAACCAGTAATTCAGTCCTTTAAAAACAAGCTGACTGTCAAACTCACTCTCAGCGAACTGCTCGGCCAACAACTTTCCATAGCCACCAGCGAATAATAAGCAGCTATTTTCATTATTAAGATGACGCTTAGCTTGCTCAATTGCCCCTACAGTCGCAACAAGCGCACCGTTTTTTAAACCATTAGGGGTGTTTCGGCCTAACTCTGCAGCAAATGGAGTTTGCCCATCATCGAACACTTTTTGCGTATTTTGCGTTAATGAGGTTGTCATTAAATCAAGCCCAGGCAAAATCCACCCGCCAAGGTGTTCTCCTTCGCTGTTTAATACATCAATCGTTGTTGCGGTGCCAGCATCGACCACAATACAGTGTTGCTTTGGCAGCTCCACATATGCAGCAATTAGTGCAAGCCAACGATCAATACCTAAATTGGTAAAGTGCTCGTAGGCACATTTTAAATTCTCAAGTTTAGCGCTTACTTTTGCCTCGTACACGGTAACTTTATGTTGCTCGGCTAACTTAATGAGAGGAGCAAGCAACTCGGTGCTGCCTACACAAGCAAACACCATGTCATTAATTTGCGGCCAAGGCAGCGCATTCAGTTCACATTGTTTGTAACAGCCCTGATTATATAAAACAGCTTTAATAGCAGTATTACCTACATCAACTAACAGTCTCATTTATCTGCCTTACGCAATGAAATCTCACCACCATAATAACTTTTTACCTCTCCGTCTTGGCGAATGCGGATACCACCTTGGCTATCAATCCCTTCACAAATTCCTCGCCAGCTACGATGCCCTGTATTTAGCTCGACACACTCTTTAGCAAATGCATTTAAGCTATTCCATTGTATGTACATCTCGTTTAGCCCTGACTGCTGGTACTGCGCTAATCGCTGTTCTAAACAAATACACAAATAAGCAGCGAGTTTATTCTTATCTAACTTTTGAACATGCTGACTCAGGTCGGTCCACGCTTGGTCAATGTGTTGGCTGACACTTTCGGGCATATGTAGGTTTATGCCAATACCGATCACTAATTGACAGGGCCCTTGTGGTTGCCCATCAAGTTCAACGAGAACACCCGCCAGTTTTTCTCTGTTTATATAAATATCGTTTGGCCACTTAAGCTCAACATCAATTTGATACAAAGCTTTTAAGGCATCATATACAGCTAGCCCTACTGCAATCGACACTCCCATCGCCGCCTGTAAGCCATCATCCAAGCGCCAGAAGTAACTAAAGTATAAATTAGCGCCAAATGGTGATTGCCATACTCGGCCGCGACGGCCTTTTCCTGCTTGTTGCATTTCCGCAACCAGTACAGTGCCAGATGTTAACGGAACATCACTTTGAAGACGGCGCATTAATTCACTGTTGGTTGAATCAATAATTGGCTGCACCTCAACGTTGGCTGTGTTACCACCTAGTTTGTTATACTGCTCAGTAATCGCTTGTTGATTTAGAAACCCTGCATTATTGTTCAGGCAATACCCTTTACCCGTTACTTTAAAGATATCTAGGCCCATTTCCTGCAAAGAATGAATATGTTTACCAACAGCAGCACGGCTAATACCTAATTGCTCTCCTAATTGCTGGCCAGAAACAAAACCACCTTGATTGAGCGCTTGCAAAATAGCTAATTTGTTACCATCTGGCGCTTTCATGATGAAGCTCCCAATTCAATGTGACACTCACGATCGGCATCAATCAGTCGCACCTCGTGTTGTAGCGCAATTTTGTAATTTTGCCAGACTTGTTGCTGAACATGTTTCACCATGGCAATTAAATCATCTCCAGTGCTATTGCCGTGATTCACGAGCACTAACGCTTGCTGCTGATGAACTTCAATTCCTGCAACTTGATAGCCTTTTAACCCAGCATGTTCAATCAACCACCCTGCGGCAACCTTATGATGTTCAGCATCAACATAGTAATGAGGTAGCTCAGGGTACTGTTTTAGAAGTACCGCAAGTTGTTCATTAGAGATCACTGGGTTTTTAAAAAAACTTCCCGCATTAGCAAGTTCACTTGGGTTTGGTAGTTTGCTGTTTCTAGTTGTGATGATTTGTTCAAACACCTGCTGTGGCGAAGGAGTTGTAAGCTGTTGCAATGGCCCATAACTAAGCACTGGTTGCCACTTTTTAGGGAGCAGTAACCCGACTTGAGTGATCACTGCTTTATTTTTAAGTGCATGTTTAAAGATAGAGTCACGATAGCCAAATTGGCATTCGTCTTTTGTTAAACAGTTTATCGTTTTGGTAGCAATATCAAAGTACTCAACATAACTAACAAACTTTTCGAGCTCCACACCATAAGCACCAATATTTTGCACTGGCGCAGCACCAACGGTACCGGGGATTAAAGCAAGGTTTTCAAGCCCAGGTATGTCATTGGCAATGGTCATAGCGACTAATTGATGCCAGTTTTCTCCGGCCGCTATATGCAATAAAAAGCCATCACTTTGCTGCTCTATATTTATGCCCTTCGTGTTCATGTGAACGACAGAACCTTGGTAGTCAGATAAAAACACCGTATTACTGCCTTCACCTAAAATACAAAAGGGAGACGAAAAGTCTGTGCTTAAAAGCTGATTCACTTCATCAATTTGATAAAAATGCTGGCATTGGCTTGGCAAAGAAAAGGTATGAAAAGATTGCAGGGACTGAGCCACAAAACGCCTCAAAGGTTACCGGTAACTAATCGCATTAGTGTAACCTATCGTCGCAAAATACGCATTAGATTGTAAAAATCACTCAACCCACTGCACTAATCATGTTATAAAACGGGCTCTTTTTCATTTGTGTTCCAGGGTTATTATGAAGTTTAAACCATTACTTTTAAGTCTTGCTATGGCCGGTGCTTGCTCTCAAGCAACTGCAGATGCAATCAGCCAGCACACTTACGCAAACTTAGATGACGTAACAACCACTCACCTACTACTAGATTTAGATGTTGATTTTGATGACAAACAACTAGAGGGTTTTGTTGAGCATACGCTAGATTGGCACAATGCGAACAGCAAAACACTTGTACTTGATACTCGCGATTTAGATATCGACAAAGTAATGTATCAAGATAAAAAAGGCAGCTGGCACAAAGCTGACTTCACCCTTGCCGCACGTGATGACGTGAAGGGCTCAAAATTAACAATTAAATTTAAAAGCCAAGCGGTTAAAGCACGTATCTACTACAACAGCCGCCCAGAAGCTTCAGGTTTACAGTGGTTAACACCAGAGCAAACAGCCAGTAAGTCACACCCATTTATGTACAGCCAATCACAAGCAATTCATGCTCGTAGTTGGATCCCTGTACAAGATACGCCTGCAATGCGCGTAACTTACTCAGCACGTATTCACACTCCTAAAGACATTCGTGCAGTTATGAGTGCTGACAATAAAGATGCGCTTTATAAAGACGGCGACTACTTATTTGATATGCCACAACCCATTTCGCCATACTTAATCGCAATTGGTGCGGGTAATTTAGAATTTAAAGCCATGTCTAAGCAAACCGGTATTTTTGCTGAGCCAACAATTTTAGATGCGTCGGTTGCGGAGTTTAACGACACACAAGCGATGATCGACAAAACTAACGCAATGTATGGCGAATACGCATGGGGTCGTTACGACTTATTAATGCTGCCACCAAGCTTCCCATTCGGTGGCATGGAAAACCCACGCTTGTCATTCATCACACCAACGGTTGTTGCCGGCGATAAAAGCTTAGTAAACCTAATTGCTCACGAGCTTGCTCACTCTTGGTCTGGTAACTTAGTTACCAATGCAACGTGGGAAGATTTATGGCTAAACGAAGGCTTCACGTCTTACGTTGAAAACCGCATCATGGAAGAAGTGTTTGGCCGTGACCGTGCAGTGATGGAACAAGCCCTTGATGCAGCAGGCTTACGTGCATTACTTAAAACGCTACCAGCACCAGATACGCGCCTTAACTTAAAACTAAATGGCCGCGATCCTGATGATGCATTTAGCTCAGTGCCTTACACTAAAGGTCAACTTTTCTTAATATATCTAGAAAACAAATATGGTCGCGACAAGTTTGACCCATTTGTAAAAGGTTACTTTGATCAATTTGCGTTTAAGTCTCTTACAACCGCTCAATTTGTTACTTACTTAAAAGCAAACCTGATCGACAAGTACCCAGGCGTGGTCAGCATGGATAAAGTTAATGAGTGGATTTTTGAGCCAGGTTTGCCAAGTGATGCACCAAATCCAACCTCTGATGCCTTCGATAAAGTTGATGCTGTAACCAAAACATGGTTAAACGGTGAGATTAGCGCAGCTCAATTACCAACAGCAGATTGGTCTGTTCATGAGTGGCTACACTTTTTAAATAATCTACCTCGCGATTTAAGCATTGAAAAAATGACTGAGCTTGATAAGCAATTCAACTTAACACAGTCAACTAATGCTGAGCGCGCTTTCGCATGGTTTATGCTAGCGGTAGGTAATGGTTATCAACCAATTTACCCTGCTCTTGATAAGCACCTCTCTGGCATCGGTCGCCGTAAATTAATTGTGCCACTATATAAAGCACTTATTAAGAACGGTAAAAAAGACTGGGCGCATGATGTGTACTTAAAAGCACGTCCGGGTTACCACCCTCTTGCACAAGGTACAGTTGACGACTTATTCGCAAAATAAGTCACTAAACTCAAAAAAGGCGCTGATTTCAGCGCCTTTTTTAATAATTAGATTTAGTTGCTTACCTTTTGTAAGAATGCCCGACGCTCTTCAGGGCTCGCTTGTTGCCACCAAAACTCTAGCATTGCCGCTGCATTTGGCATATTTTTTAATCCAGCCTGCCCACCTGGTACTTTTGCAGGTAAGGTAACTGGCACCGCTGTCGCAGGCTTACCACTTGAACTTGCAACAGGCGCTGTCGCAACAGCTTGCGCTGACGTTGGCTGTGCACGATAACTAACAATTGATAACGGCATCGCAAGCTCACTGCCTTTCGCTTTTAGACTCACTTGAGGTGACTCAGCAAACACCTGCGCTGCTACAGCATTACTGGCGCGATTAAATACAACATCATAGTCTTTGCCATTTTCAACCGTCACTTCAACCCAAAAAGGCTCTGACTCTACAACCTGATGGTCGTCATAACCTTGCTCATATAGATCTGTGTATTTCATTTTCAGCTGATAGGTACCTGGGGCAAGCTCAACATCATCAACACGGCTAAAAAATGATTGCTCAATAAGGCGATCTCCCACTTGTAACGGTACAAGCTCTTCTGGAAAGTGAATAGTCTCGGCTACACTGCTAACACTATTCAATAGCATTAACACACTACTCAGTAATACTAACTTACGCATGTTCACTCCTTGGTTGTTCAACTTGTGGCAGTTTCAGTTTGACACTGCAAATAAAGTTTGTCATTAGTGGGCGGTCATTTAACCACATTTATAAGAGAGCTAAGTATGAGCCAAGAGACTATTTTTACAAAGATTATTAATCGCGAGATCCCTGCCGATATCGTCTATGAAGACGAGTTATCACTGGCTTTTAAAGACATTAATCCACAAGCACCCTTTCATGTATTGATCATTCCCAAAACACCAATTGCGACTGTTAATGACGTTACAGAAGAAAATGCCCACTTGGTTGGTCACTTGTATGTCGTTGCTGCAAAACTAGCTAAGCAATTTGGTTTTAGTGAGGATGGCTTTCGTGTTGTGATGAATTGTAACGAACATGGCGGGCAAACGGTGTACCATATACACCTACACATGTTAGCGGGCAAACCAATGGGTTGGCCTCCTTACCAAGATAAGATGAAAGAAAGTGCCTAGCACTTTAATATGTAAATAACTGTAAAAAGTAGTACAAACATATTAATTTGGACTATACTATATATATATCAGTTAGTTAACACGTTGCATTAAGTTAACTAACTGTATTATTTGACACAAAATAGACACAAACTGCACTTTTCCTGCACAACTCTCAGAAATTTCTAATACGAAAGGGGTGGATTGCGTGGTAGGATGAAACTGTCAACTTTATTCAAGAGTGTATATATATGAGTAGTTCAGCCTTTTTATTATTAGATCCAGAACCGGTTAACACAATTGGTGTTAATGTATTAGAACCACTTTTAAAAACACAGGGGCTAGACGTCACATCTGGTACTGATATTTCTGAAGTACCTGAAGGCACACGCTTGTTATTCATTGAAACATCAAGCACTGATCCATGGGGTAAGCTTAAAGAGCAACTCGTTCATCTGCGCATGAAATGCGATATCGTATTATTCAATTTAGATGAAAACCCTGAATTAGCTAACCGTGCTCTATTAAGTGGTATCCGTGGTGTTTTTTACACAACAGACAATGCTGATGTGTTAATGAAAGGCATTCGTTTGTTGCTGGAAGATCAATTATGGTATCGCCGCGAAATCATGTGTAATGCATTAAATCGCATGCTGCAGTTTAATAAAGATGCCTTACATAAACTGACAGATGGCGACATCGAGCCGGTTAAACTTACTAAACGTGAAAAAGCAATTATTTCACTAATGAGTAAAGGTTCGAAAAATAAAGAGATTGCTGAAGACTTAAGCATCAGCCCACACACAGTAAAAACTCACTTGTACAGTGCATTCAGAAAAACCAAATGCCGTAACCGTATCGAGTTATTGTCATGGGCACAGCAAAATATTCCTGACGAGATCCGTTAAATCCAATACGCTTCGTCAAGTATTATTGCCAATTGCTACAATACACCCTACTAAGTTAAACAGACGCTACTAGCGTCTGTTTTTGTATCTTGTAGTTGATATACATGGCAATAGACCTTATTCTCAAGCTGACTGCAGACTGCCGGAAAAATAATGCTAGATTCAGCTACTTTATATTATGTAAGCGCCGCTATGATGGCGGTAATGACGTTACTGAACTATTTAACCTGGCGAACAAATAATAATACCCCAGGTACACTTCTTTATATTTTCTACCCTCTAGTCATGTTTGCATCAGTAATCAGTTTTGCATTACATGGTCATATTAATAATGTAGCCAGTATATCGATTGCCAACTCACTACTTTTTTGTGCCTCAATCATTCATGTTCTTGCCGTTTGCCAATTTTTCAATGCTAAGTGTGTCGGTTTCAAAGCTTTTGTCGGTATAACTGCAGCATTTGCGCTACTTATGATCTACCTCTCTACTGACAATTCAGAGTTAAGAAGTCGCATTTTAGTTTCTGATTTACAGCATGTTATCGAAGCGCTGTTCTTATTGGCACTGTTCATTCGCAATGGCCGCAAAAACTACCCTAATGGCAGCATTGTCTATATTTTAATACTCAGCATTATTCTTGCTATTTTTACTGGCCGCACTTTATTAATGGGCGATATTGCTAAAGCAGACTTATTATCGGCAAACTGGTTTAGTATTACCCTATTCATTAACGGCGTTATCGCACCCATGTTTTATGCCACGGGTATGGCATTATTATGTAATGAACGCCGAGAACAGAATTTAAATCAACTCACTGAAAAAGCACAAAAAGACCTTGAAATTCGCGGCTTATTTTTGTCAACAATTAGCCATGAAATTCGCACCCCCCTAAATGGTATTTTAGGGAGCGCACAACTTATCATGAACCAATCAAGTGATCCTCGCGATAAACCTTACTGTGAAGCGATTATCAACTCTGCAGAATCTCTCAATTTACTGGTTGATAAAGTCCTTGATTATGCAAGTCTAGATCAGCGTGATGAAGCGCTTTATGAAGAAGATGTTGAGTTTAAAACTTGGTTAAACAATTTATGCTTACTGCTAAGCCCGCTTGCAGAACAAAAACATTTAAAGTTTGAGCTTATTTACGATTTACCTGCTCAAGCATGTTACTACTGCGACCAGCAAAAACTAAGACAAGTTATTATTAACTTAGTGGGTAATGCGATTAAATTTACAGACCACGGCGCAGTAAAAATACATGTAACGTTACTTAAAGAAAGACAATTAGATCATCTTGTTCGCATCAGTGTTATCGACTCAGGTCCGGGTATCGAAGACGAAGAAATTATCTTTCTCACAGAACCCTATGTACAAAGCAGTGCAGGTAAAGAAAAAGGCGGCACGGGACTTGGTTTAGCAATAACAAGCCGATTACTCGAAAAGCTTGGAAGTAAACTTAATATAACCAGTGAGCTAAATAAAGGCAGTACTTTTAGTTTCGATATTTCACTTGCGATTGGTGAGCTAAGTCTTGTTGAACAGCGCCACCAATCAAAAGACTATGTCACTGGGCTTGACGTTTTATTGGTCGAAGATCTCGACCTAAACCAAAAAATTGCTATCGAATTTATGGCCGATGACGAGCACAAAATTAAGCTCGCAAAAGATGGTAAAAGCGCTATAGAGTTAATGCAAAAGCATCACTTTGACGTAGTGTTACTTGATATGAATTTACCCGATCTCAGTGGGCAGGATGTATTAAAAAAACTCAAAACTGTTGACCACTTAAATCAACGAACACCGGTGCTTGCCTTTACAGCAAGCCTTAGCCCCGATGAAATAAAAGAATACTTGGCGCTGGGAATTAAAGATATTGTCGGAAAACCAATAAAGCAACAAAAGCTACGCCAAGCACTTAGCGATTCGCAAACGAACCAGGCTGCAAGCATAGCTGTCGAGCTGCGCGACACTTTGTACGATGAAACGGCTGCAGCGACACTTGTAAGCTCATTTAATGAAGATGAAGTATCATCAATCTACAACGAATTTGTTTTATCAGCTCGTAACAAGTTGATTCGCTGTCAACAACTTGTAGAAGATGATAAAGAACAGTGCATCAAACTTCTCCACCGCCAAGCCAGTACCGCTTTGCAATTAGGCTTTAACCGTTACGGCTTAGAGCTTAAAAAAATAGAGCGTAAGTTACTCGACAACAAACCTCTTAAAGACTCGCTTACAGACACACTTGTGCTGTGGCAAGACAGCCTTCAAGCCTACTTAAAACATGTAAGAAGTGAATTAACTTAGGGAAAGCGGAAGCGTTAAAACCTAACCAATAAAAGTTTAAGCCGGCTGTTCTCAATAAAGAAACAACCGGCTCAATTTAGTTAAAACTTATAGCTAGTCCCTACCATACCTATCATCAAATCGCTCGATGTCGCTTTCATCAAGTATTGCACCGGTTTGTACTTCAATAACGATCAGAGGTGTGGCTTGTTGATTAGCGAGGCTATGTAATTGTTTAGCCGCAATATAACAAGATTGATCGGCTGTTAGCTCAAACTCGTCATCACCTACTCGCACACTTGCCACTCCAGATACGACAACCCAATGCTCTGCACGGTGCTGATGGCGTTGAGTTGAGAGTTTTGCACCGCTGTTGACGATTATTTTCTTTACCTTAAAGCCAGTACTTTCAATTAAAGTTCGATAGTTGCCCCAAGGTCTGAATACCGCTTGATGGTGAGTCAATTTGTCATTATCAATAACAGCAAGCTGCTTAAGTAAATCAGGAAGCTTATCGAGCGCACTTTTATCTGCCACTAAAGTGGCATCATGAGTATGAATAATTGCTTGATTACTCACGCCGAGCGCCGCAATAGTGTGGTCGGCTTCGCTAATGAGTAGATTATTTTCGCTATCTAAACTCACGCCTTGCGAGGCTAAATAGTTACCATGACAGTCTTTTTCAGCGATTTTAGAGAGTGCTGAAAAGCTGCCAACATCGCTCCAGTTTAAATCAACAGGAATAACAGCAACGTTAGCGCTACGCTCCAAAATAGCATAATCAATGGAATCACTTGGGCATGCTGTAAGCGCATTCGCTACAGGCCGTTGAAAACCTAAATCTGCAGTAAAGCTTGCCGCCTTTGCGACACTGTCAGCAATCTTTGGCGCAAAACGATTAAGTTCGCTTAAATACACATCTGGCAAAAATAAGAACATGCCGCTATTCCAGCCATATTCACCACTGGCAAGGTATTTCTCGGCTAATTGCCGGGCTGGCTTTTCTTTAAATTCAGCCACCTTAAAGCAGCCTTCATGGGCTAACGGCTCACCTTGGCGAATATAACCATAACCAGTATGTGGCTCAGTGGGTGTAATGGCAAAGGTCACTAACTGTTGTTGCTGGCAAAGCGCTATAGCATTATCTAAGCTGGCAATAAGCTTATCAAAATCACTTATGTGGTGGTCAGCAGGCATGACTAGTAAGGGATCCGTTAGGCCATTTTTCAACGCAAATTCAGCCGCTAAGGCAATCGCTGGCGCGGTATTTTTACCTTCAGGCTCCAGCAGTAGAGTATAGCTATCTGTGATTTCTGCAATTTGCGCTTTAGCAATAAAACGGTGCTCTTCATTGCATACTAAAATCGGCGCATTAAATCGTGAGTCAGCCACACGTAAAAGCGTGCTCTGTAACAGTGACTTGTCGCTAAGCAAAGGTAAAAACTGCTTAGGCATCGCTTTACGTGACAAAGGCCATAAACGAGAACCTATGCCACCAGCAAGAATAACGGGGGTGATTTTGCGACTCATGATTGCTTAAAGTAAATTATCCAACCATGAGTTTAACAAATTTTTGAGTAGGCTTCTTCGAGCAATTACAGTAACTGAAATTGATCAGCGTCTAAATGAGCAGGAAAAGCCTTTCTAAAGTCATCTAAAGGTGATTTTTCTAAGCGCTTAATAATGATACCCGATTGGTTATCTTCAAGCGCAGCCAAAGTATCACCTTTAAAATCATATACAGCAGTGCCTCCGCTGTGGGCAACATCATTACCATCAGCGCCTATGCGATTTACGCCTACGACATAACAGAGGTTTTCCATTGCGCGTGCTTTTAACAGGGTATCCCACACATGGCGACGAGCAGCGGGCCAATTAGCTACGTTTATCATCACATCATAGTCGTTGCAATTACGCTGAAATACAGGAAAGCGAAGGTCGTAACACACTTGCGGTAAAATGCGAAAATCATTAATAGTGAATATCTCGCGCTGTGTGCCTGCCGCAACAAAATTGCCTTCATTACCTAAACAGAATAAATGGCGTTTGTCGTAATACTTTACTTCGCCGTTTGGCCAAGCCCAATAAAAGCGATTGGCCTTTTTATCACCTTTTGCGACTAAAACAGAGCCTGCAACCACAGCATTTTTTTGCTTAGCTGTGGCTTTTAACCAGCTAAGTACCTCACCTTGCTCAGGCTCACTGCAATCTAGATTAATCGCAAAACCAGTAGCAAATGTTTCTGGCAAGACAATTAAATCAACTTGCTCTTTTAAGCCATTAAGCTGATCAGTAAAATGCGCAAGATTAGCGTTTTTATCAAGCCAGTGCAGTGAGGACTGCACTAAAGCTAAGGTTAAAGTTGACATAAAATCTCCGCGGCGCGTTTTAATGTGTCATCATTTTTTGCAAAACATAAACGAATCACTTTGTCGCTGCTTACGCTGTTGTAAAACACACTAAGCGGCACAGCTGCAACACCAGCTTGCTCTACCAGCCAATGGCAAAACTCAACATCATCAAGATCAGATACATCACTATAATCGAGCAATAAGAAGTAGGTGCCTTCACTTGGTAATATTTTAAAGCGACTGTGTGCTAGTGCTTCGCTAAGTAAATCGCGTTTTTGTTGATAAAAAAGGTTCAGTTCATCAACATGCTCAGGCTCTAACTCAAGCATATCGGCTAGTGCATGCTGGGCAGGCGTAAAGCTTGAAAAAGTCACGTATTGGTGAATTTTACGAAACTCCACCATTAGCTGAGCAGGCGCAACACAATAACCCATCTTCCAGCCGGTGCTGTGAAAGGTTTTGCCAAAGCTTGAGATCACAAAACTGCGTGCAAATAACTCAGGGTCGGTCAGCGCACTTAAATGCAAAGCGCCATCAAAGGTGATGTGCTCATACACTTCATCACTAATTACATATAAATCATGCTTAGCAACAAGTGCTTTAAGGGCATTAATATCTTCTGTTTTAAAGATTTTACCGCTTGGGTTATGTGGCGTGTTGATAATGATGACACGCGTTTTGTCTGTAATGACATCGGCTACGGCTTGCCAATCAATTTTGTAATCTGGCGCATGCAAGGCAACGTGAACTGAGCGACCACCGGCAAGTTCGATTGCTGGCTGGTACGAATCATAAGCGGGGTCAAACACCACAACTTCATCACCCTTTTTAACAAGCGCTTGAATTGCTACGAACAATGCCTCTGTTGCTCCTGAAGTGACAGTAACTTGTTGCTCATAATTTATGTTGTTATGGTATTTTCTAGCAATCAGTGCGGCTATTTGCTGCTGCAGCCTTGCAACACCACTTGAAGGTGCATATTGATTTACCCCCTCAAGTACATAATGATTAAGCTGTTTTTTTAGCAATTCAGGTGCATCAAACTCAGGAAAACCCTGAGATAAGTTAAGCGCTTGGTACTTATTTGCCAGAGCGGTCATTTGACTAAAAATGCTGGTGCCTAAATTCGGCAATTTACTTTCAAACACAGAGGTTCCTTAAAGATGGTTTTGCGCCCGAAGCGATGCTATCATTGCTTAAAACAGATGTATAGCCGTCTAAATAACTTTTAGAATGTCGAGGAATATATGCATAACAATACCGCTATTTCAGAACTAATTGAAGCCGGTAAATGGGTAAGTCAACGCGGTTGGGTCCCTGCTACTGGTGGTAACTTTTCAGCCCGCACAGCAAGTGGCTATGTTGTCACAGCAAGTGGCTTCGATAAAGGCCAACTCGGCACTCATGCGTTTATTGAATTTGATCATGAAGGTAATCGCACTAAAGGCTCAGGTAATCCTTCAGCTGAAACTGAGCTGCATCTAAATATGTATAAGCTGATCCCATCAGCAAACTATGTCTTACACACTCATTCGGTAGCGGCAACCGTGTTATCGCGTGTTATTAAAGGCCATACTATCAACTTACACGGCTACGAAATGCAAAAGTCTTTAAGTGGTGTTAAATCGCATTTAGATACGCTAAGTATTCCTATTTTTGATAACGACCAAGACATCGACCGTTTAAGTTTACTTGTCAGTGATCATCACCTTCACACCCCTATTGAGCATGCCGTATTAATTCGCGGCCACGGTTTATACGTGGTTGGTCGCGATATCAAAGAAGTAATGCGTCATTTAGAAGGCTTAGAGTTTTTGTTTAGCTGTGAACTTGAGCGCTTAAAACTAGAAGGCATTCAAGCTGGAGTTCAGCCATGATCAAAGCGATTTTAACCGATATTGAAGGCACAATTACCCGCATTTCTTTTGTCAAAGACGTCTTATTCCCTTACGCTGCAGGGCAATTACCCGAGTTTGTAAAGTCACATCAAACAGACCCAGAAGTTGCAGCCCAAATTGATGCTGTTAAAGCACATATTGAACAACCAGAAGCCGATATTGACACGGTTATTAAGCATTTAATTCATTGGATAGAAACGGACCAAAAAATTACTCCACTTAAGCAATTGCAAGGATTAATTTGGCAAACTGGCTACGAAAATGGTGATTTTACTGGCCACCTTTACCCTGATGCTTATGACTTTTTACAAGCCCAAAAACAAGCGGGCAAAAGTCTCTATGTGTACTCATCTGGCTCAGTAAAAGCCCAACACCTGATTTTTGAGTTTTCTGATTATGGTGATGTGAGACCTTTATTCAGTGGTTACTTCGATACTAAAGTAGGCGCAAAACAACAGCAAAGCTCTTATGAGAATATTATTGCTGAACTGCCTTTTGACGCTGAAGAGGTGCTATTTTTAAGCGATGTTGAAGCAGAGCTTGATGCTGCAAAAGCGGCAGGTCTGCGAACGCTTCACCTTATTCGAGATGGCCAAGAAGCAAGTGATATCCACCCATATATTAACGATTTCACAGCATTCAGCGCGGAGCTTTTAGTATGAGTCAATTAACTATTTTTAATGATACAAACGCAGATAACATACTGTTTCATAGTGAAGATTTAAGCGCTATTGCTAGAGAGCTTAATGCGGTTGGCGTTCGCTTTGAGCAATGGCAAGCAACGGCACAGATTGATCAAGACACCAGTCATGACGCTATTTTAACTGCCTATGCTAACGATATAGAACGCCTTAAGGCTGAAGGTGGCTATCAAACAGTGGATGTTATTTCGCTTGCAAAAGGTAACCCAAATGCCAGCGAATTACGCAGCAAGTTCTTATTTGAACATACTCATAGTGAAGATGAAGTGCGCTTTTTTGTGAAAGGCCAAGGGTTATTTTGCCTACACTTGGGCGATAAAGTGTATCAAGTTCTTTGCCAACAAGGCGACCTGATTTCAGTACCTGAGCTTACACCACATTGGTTTGATATGGGCAGTGATCCTGAATTCACAGCAATTCGCTTATTCAATAATACCGAAGGCTGGGTCGCGCAAAGTACTGAGTCTGATATTGCTAACAACTTTCCCCTTTTGGATTAATATGGAAAAGCTATTTTCGTACGGTACCTTGCAGTACCCACAAGTTCAGTTAGATACCTTCGGGCGCTTGCTCGAAGGTCAACCAGCCACGCTGACAGGGTATGTAGTTGGCGAAGTAGAGATCACCGACGAGGCCGTACTTAAAAGCAGTGGGCAACGTTTTCATCCTGCATTATTAAAAACAGGTAATGAAAGCGATTCTGTGAGCGGCACAATCTACTTAATTACAGAGCAAGAGCTTGCACAAGCAGATAAATACGAAGTGGACGACTATCAACGCATTGCAGAAAAATTCCTCTGCCATACTAATGCATGGGTATATGTTGCAAAAAATAGTCTTTAATTTACAAAAATAAAACAAAAAAACCCAATTACAGTACAACTTCTGTTATTATCGACCCCATTAATAAGTACTAATTATTTGCTAAAGGACTAAAAATGGGGTCGGCACTTTCACCCTTACGCGATAATGTTATTTTTGTTGGCGAATGGCAACTTAATATAAAACAGCAAACTATCAGTGACGGTGTTCACACCCGCGAATTAGAACCTTTGCTTTTTAAATTACTCTGCTTTTTTATTGAAAATAACGAGCGAATAATTACTCGCCAAGAACTGGTTGAAAATATTTGGCAACAAAGTTTTGTTGATGACAATGCTATAAACCGAGCTATCTCTGAACTAAGAAAAGTACTCAAATCAGAGAACCAGCCAGGTCAAACCATTAAAACCCATTATCGTAAAGGCTACAGCTTATTCATTGCAGTGCGACCTCTTGAGCAGGCACCTATTGCTGAACCAGTAGTAGTGGCAAATGAAGAAACAAAACCTCACCTAAACACTAACACCATCAGCGAGAAAAACACTCACTCATCGCGCTGGCCATGGCCTTTTGTTGCCTTAGTATTAAGTTTATTGATTGCTGCTACCTGGTTGTATATACAACAGCCCCAAGCCAATGTCGAAGCCCAAGAGCAAGCACCATTTTTAGATCTTCAAGCCGAAACCATTACTTGGCATAAAGGCACGCACTATCGGTTATTGCTAAGCCAAGACAAAACGAAACTGGCTTACATACTGCAAAATGATAAGAAACACCTTTATGTTGTCGATTTAACAACTAAACGAGAGTACCAGATTGCATCAGGGGAGCTATTTTTACAAGGTTGGTCTGAAGACGGTGAACGCTTATTTTATGGTTCATGTGAAGGGGATGATTACAACGATTGTATTACTTGGCAAGCGAGTAACCTGCTATCTAACGAAGCACTAATAAAGCCTCGAACAAATCAATCTGTACTAAACCGCACCCCAAGCCAATACATGGAAGTCGGCAATGTGGCAATTACAAGGCGTAATAATTACCGTGGTTTAACTCACCTATATGCTTTGTATGCACAAGATTTAAAAACAGGTGAAGAGATTCGCATTACCTCACCTAATATTACAGGCACGGGTGACTTTATATTAACGACGATTCAAAACCCTAGCCGCATTATTTTTGAACGCCATAATGTTGCCCAAGCAGAAATTTACATGGCTAATTTAGACGGCAGCTCACTAAAGCTATTAACAACTAACAATTACCGCTCTTGGGCTGCGACTTACGATGAGCAAAGCAACTCGCTTGTTTGGTATAACCGCGGTAAATTGACGATTGAATCATTTTCGTTTGATTCCATGAGCCGTGGGCAACCTATTAAAGCCCCTGTAAAACGAGCCAATTACGCTTACCCTCTTAATAAACATAGCGTGCTAATTAGCACAGATATACACGACAGTGATGCAGCTTTATTTGACTTAAAATCAAAACAAATGAGCTATATTGCGACTGCAAATAAGCATGAGGATGACTTAGTTGCATTAACTAATAATGATGTGTATTTCGCTGACTTTGAATACTACAAACGCCAACACTGGCTTCGAAAAGATAACCAATATATCGATATAACCGATAAGCTTGGTGAAGATACTGCGATTATTGCTGCAAATAGTAGCAGTAGTAAGCTTGTTAGCTTTAATAAAACCAATCAGCAATTAACGCTACTAAATGCGAATGACTTTTCAGAAATTAAGCATTGGACACTACCAGGGAACACTAAACTGGCGGCTGTCAGAGGTAATAAGATTGCCGTTATTTATACCGAGCTTAGTAGCCTGCAAAACCAAATAATGATTTTGCATACTAACAGCGATGAAGTTGTCAAAAGTACCATCGACACCCCTTTGGCAATTGCTTGGTATGACGAAACTCAGCTAATAGTGCATTCTAAATATGAAAAATACCTGCTTTTAGATAGTGACAGCAATACTTACAGTGAACTAACAACGCCAGATAAGTTAACCGAGCTGAAGCCTTCAATTATCTCAATGACAAGCAACCAACACAGCTTGTATATTGCCACGGAAACTGAAGTGTATAGCATTAAATTAGCAAACCTGCAGGATGTCGAATTAGCTCTGCAAATGCAGCCTTTGCACTTTATTAGCCAGCTCAATGCAAGTAATGACAAGCTCGCAATTTCATTCTTAACAGCAAACAGTCAAAACAGCATTGAGCTTTACACAGAAAAAAGCGCTGAATAAATCCGCTATTTTAACTGCTTTAAAATACCTTGCTCGATATCTGCTTGGTTATAAACCCCGGTATCGAGCACCCAACCTGTTACTAAATTAGCAGGTGTTACATCAAACGCTGGGTTATAAACCTGTGCATTAGTCGGTGCCCACATTGCTTCACCAAAACTACCACTAACACCGCGCACTTCATTTACACTACGCTGCTCAATTTCAATGTCATTACCACATGTCGTTTGCGTATCAAGCGTAGTCAATGGCGCAACAACATAAAATGGAATGTTATGAAAATGCGCTAATACAGCAAGATTATAAGTGCCCACTTTGTTAGCAAAATCACCGTTTGCAGCAATGCGATCAGCGCCTACAAAAATCTTATCAACCTTACCTGCCGCCATTAAGCTAGCTGCCATGTTATCGCAAATCAAAGTATAAGGAATTTGCCAACGCTCAAGTTCAAAGGCAGTTAAACGGCCACCTTGCAGTAATGGTCTAGTCTCATCAACCCAAACATGAATATCACCATAGCGTTGCTGCGCTTTATAAATCACTCCTAATGCAGTACCCACACCTGCTGTTGCTAATGCGCCAGTATTGCAATGAGTTAAAATATTGTCGCCTTTGGCAACCAAAGCCGCACCACGTTCAGCCATACTATCGCAAAGCGCAATATCTTCTTTAAACAACTGCTCAGCGGTAGAGACAACAGCAGCAACAAAGTCGCTCTCAGTCAACGCTTCGCGTAACTTGGCCATACAGTGCATTAGATTAACAGCTGTTGGACGGGTTGCTTCTAGCTCATCTATGGCGATAGCGAGTGAGGCTTGGCTCATGCCCTGCTCTGCTAAATGTGCAACGAGTAAACTAGCGCCTAAACCTATTAACGGTGCACCACGAATTTTCAGTGTCAAAATTAAATCTTTCATCGTTTCAACATCATTGCACACATGCCAATGCTGTTGATGTGGCAACAAATACTGGTCAAGTACAGTTAGCGTACCTTGCTGATATTTAATACTACTCGCGATGAGATCTTGCATACTGAATCCGAATAAATAATGAAAAGCTAATTTTATTGAATGGTTATTTTACATCAGTTTTGACAACTAACAAGCTGGATGTATGGACATCTAAATGGTTAAAAGTATAGAATGCTTAAAGTTTATTGTTTTATGAGATAGAGCCATGGCTGATTACACCGCCTTCACTTCAGAGCATGCTGTTGATTACATTAAAGAACTTGTTAAAAGTGAACTGATTTCAGTTTTCCCTGCTGATGCAATACTGACTGCATACGAGTTTGGAGACGGAAACTTAAATCTGGTTTTTCGTGTAACGGATCAACACAATAATAGTGTTATTTTAAAACAAGCCCTTCCCTATGCTCGTTGCGTAGGCGAATCATGGCCATTATCACTTGATCGCGCACGCATAGAAGCTGATGTGCTTATTAATCACGGTGCCTTATGCCCAGAACATACTGTCGCTATTTTGCACCATAATGCAGAACTTGCCTTAACAGTGCTGGAAGATTTAGGGCATTTGCAGATTTTACGAGGCGCGCAAATCAACGCAGAGCAATTTCCGCTACTGGCAAGTCATGTCGCACTGTATTTGAGTCGTACTGGTTTTTATAACTCAGACTTCTATTTATCTGCTGAAGATAAAAAAGCCAAAGTGAGTCAGTTTATCAACCCTGATTTATGTAAGATCACTGAAGATTTATTCTTTACTGACCCTTACATTGAGCATGAGCGCAATAATTTCGCTGCTGAGCTTAATGAGCACGTCGAAAGCATTCGCAATAATGACGCTTTAAAACTAGCCGCAGCCAAATTAAAAGCTAAATTCTTATCTTGTCCGCAAACTTTATTACACGGTGATATGCATAGCGGCAGTATTTTTGTCGATACAAACACCACCAAAATGATCGACCCAGAGTTCGGATTTTTTGGCCCTGTTGGTTTCGATATCGGCTCTTTTATGGGCAATTTATTGCTTAATTACTGCGCGCAAAATGGCCGTATTACAAATCAGGCAGCACGCCGTCAATATCAAACCCACCTTCTAACTTGCTTGCAGGATTGTTACAGCCAATTTGAACAACATTGGCTAACCCTAGCAAGTAACGAAGCAACAGATATTAGCTTTGCAAACCGCGCTTTTACTGAAGATTATTTACAACAAGTATTACACGATGCGATTGGTTATTGTGGCGCTGAGCTTATTCGCCGCACCATAGGTTTAGCCCATGTTGCCGATATCGATGGCATTGACGATGTAGGCGCTCGCCTTGCTGTGCAACAACAAACGCTGGTACTCGGAGAGCAGTTAATGCTTAACGCGACAAGCTGCAATAATAAAGATGAGTTTTTCTCTTTACTGGTTAGCTTGCTAAACTAAAAACAAAGGCGCTAAACGCGCCTTTCTAAATACTTTACTGATAATGCTCGTACATTTTATCGAGCGGCTCAGACAAGCCATTTTCTTGCACTACGCGCACATGATGACGAGCCAATTCTCTGGCACTGGATACACCACATGAATGGGCAATCAAACCTGCCCCATAATGAATATATTTATTATAGTTAGCAACACGCTGAGCCTTGTCTGTGACATCTAAACCTCGTTGTAAGCGCTCATTGTGGGTTGTAATACCTGTAGGGCAAGTATCTTTATTACATTGTAGAGCTTGAATACAGCCAAGCGAGAACATGTGACCACGAGCCGAAACAATAAAGTCAGCACCCAGCGCTAATGCCCAAGCAACTTTTGATGGCACAATTAACTTACCCGATGCGATAACCTTTACACGCTCTCTTAGACCATGTTTTTTCAAAAGATCTACAACAAGAGGTAAGCTTTCACGCAGCGGTAAACCGACAGAGTCCATTAACGGCTGAGGCGCTGCGCCCGTTCCACCGTCGGCACTATCAATCGTGATAAAATCAGGCGCTGATTCAATGCCTCGATTATTAATTTCACTGAACAAGGTTTCAAGCCAAGTGTATTCACCAATCACTGCTTTAAAACCTGTTGGTTTACCTGTTGTTTCTCGAACTGTCGAAATCATATCGAGTAAGTGGGCCGGTTCTTTTATTTCTGGATGGCCATTAGGGCTAATCGAGTCATGCCCTTCAGGGATCCCCCGAATTTTGGCGATTTCAGCGGTTACTTTCCGCCCAGGCAACATACCGCCTTTACCCGGTTTTGCGCCTTGGCTCATTTTAATTTCGAACATCTTAACTTGTTCATGCTCGGCAATTGCTTTTAGTTTTTCTAAACTTAGCTTACCTTGCTCATCACGCACACCATATTTTGCCGTACCAATCTGAAATACAATATCAGCTCCCCCTTCGAGATGATAAGGACTCAGTCCACCTTCCCCCGTATTCATCCAACAACCAGCTAATTTTGCACCTCGTGATAAAGCACGCACAGCGGGTTTTGATAAAGCGCCAAAACTCATGCCCGAAATATTGAATAATGCATTGGTAGAATAGGGCTTCTCACAGTATGGACCTAAGGTGACATAACTTGGCTCTAACGCCTCTTCATCCAGTTTTGGGAAGGCGCAGTTCATAAACATCACAGTCCCTGTGGCTTCTAGGCTTTGTGTTGAACCAAACGCAGTAGTGCGGTCAACATTTTTTGCTGCGCGATAAACCCAGCTTCGCTCTGCGCGGTTAAATGGTAACTCTTCCCTATCCATAGCAAAGAAGTACTGACGGAAGAACTCACCTTGGCGTTCAAAGAAATAGCGAAAACGTCCTATCACCGGGTAATTACGGCGAATCGCCTGCTTAGATTGCGTCACATCACTAATGTAAAAGCACACAATCACCAGTAATCCGATCCCTAATGCAAAAATAAATAAACTGGCAAATACATCGATACTAAAAATTATAAAATCACTCATCCAAGGCCCCTTTGTGAAATGACATCTTTCAAAGCATATAAGGTGTTTATATTACGTGCAATAAACAAAAAAGGCGTGATGTAAATCACGCCTTTTCGTCTTTTATACTGCTATGCTGCTCGTTTGGCTAATTCAGCTTTTATGTAAAGTTGAATTTGCTCTTCGAGCACTGACATTGGCACTGAGCCATGTCGTAATATTTGATGATGAAATTCACGAATATCGAAATCTTGACCAAGTGCTTGCTCAGCTTCGTGGCGTAAACGTTTAATGGTTAGCTCACCAATTTTGTATGACAACGCTTGTGCAGGCCATGAAATATAACGGTCAGTTTCGGTCTTCACGTTATGCAATGAAAGCGCGGTGTTTTCGCTCATAAACTGCATTGCGCGTTCGCGGCTCCAGCCATACATATGCATACCTGTATCAACCACTAAACGTGCTGCACGCCACATTTCATAAGTCAAACGACCAAAATCACTGTATGGGTCTTGATAAAAGCCCGCTTCGATGCCTAAAAACTCCGAATATAGGCCCCAACCTTCACCAAATGCCGACAAATATGCATTACGGCGATAACTTGGCAATGACTCAAGCTCAGCATTAAGTGAAATTTGTAAATGATGCCCTGGTACAGCTTCGTGCAAAGTTAATGCTTCAAGTACATACAACGGGCGCTTATCTAACGCATAGGTATTAACCCAGTAGTAACCTGCTTGGTCATCACGACGAGACCCTGAGTAACGCCCCGTTGTATATTTTGGAGCTATGCTCGCTGGCACCGGTGCAACACCATACGGCATTCTCGGCAAGGTGTGGAACAACTTAGGTAACTGCGCATCCATTTTCTTGGCAATGTAAGACGCTTCTTTTAGTAGCTCTTCAGGTGTTTTTGCGTAAAATTGCGGATCAGTACGTAAAAAGTGGACAAAATCAGCAAACGAGCCTTCAAAGCCTACTTGCTCAATAATTTTTTCCATTTCTGCACGAATACGCGCGACTTCTTGTAAACCCAACTCATGAATTTCTTTTGGCGTCATATCTGTGGTGGTGTAGTACCTTGCGCGATTTTCGTAAAACGCTTTACCGTTTGGCGTACTTGAAATACCAATTTCTGTACGTGCACCCGGTTGATATTCATTATTAAAGAAGGTTAAGTAACCTTGATAAGCTGGAATAACCTGCTCTTTAATAATGGTTTGCGCTTGCTTTTGTAGAGCTGCAAATTCGCTATCGCTCAGGCCCGCAGTGTTATTTAAAAATGGTTTGTAGAATTCAGACTTAGTAGCATCATCAACAATATACGCCGTGATTGAGTCTTGATAGCCTTCTAACACAGCCTTAGGTTGGGTTAGCCCCACCTCAAGCCCTTTGCGCATCCAACCGATATTTTGTGTGAAATAGCGGGGAATTTGCTGCAATTTTGCAAGATATAGCTGGTAATCTTTTGCTTTTGTGTAATCTGAGCTGGAAATCATAAATGATAAGCTAGAGTGAAAACCGTACTCAGAAGTCAGCGGCATATAGTGCGCATTAAACACATATTCATCGACACTATTTTGCACTTGGCCACGCAAAATAGTCAGGTTAATGCGATTTTCTTCAGATAATTTATCACGGTCGATAGCGTCTAGCTCGGCAAGTAATTGAGTATTCTTTTTGTACTTTTTCTCTAAAAATTCAGCCGACAAGTTTTCCAGTAAATAACCGTCAACGCCATTTTCCTTTCCATAAGGGCTAATACTTTGACGATGGTTAACAATTTCTTCTGCAACTTGATTAAACTGCTGATCAGCGTCAATTTTGGTAACCTGACAGGCACTTAAAGTGCAAGCTAACGCAACAGCAATTAGCGATCGATTTACAGTTTGCGATAATGAGTGTTTCATAACTTTCTTATTCGTTTTGATCTGTGCAGCTAAATTAGCTCAGCTCAGATTAAAACCCAAGCAAATGCGACCAAGCTCAGATTATTTACGCTCAAATAAACGCCCAACAAACGCAACGAATGAACAAGCTTTAAACAATTTATGCTTATACATGGCAAAGTTGTAGAGAAAATCAGCTAATAGACCCAAACAAAACAAATTTAAGTTCCAAATTTGGCAATTTTGCTTTTAAATAGACTGATTACAGATTACTGTAGACTCAGTATTTATGCTTGGAAGCAAATGCACTTTAGGGACAAGATGATTAATTAGTTGATATGCGTATTTAGTGGTATTGAAAAATGATGTTCCATGATTCCATGGCTATTGCTCAAGAAAAAATGACGAAGGTATGTATCTTTTTAGAACATCATTCATTACCGCCGTCACCACTTAACTACCACGTCGTTTATACCTATGTCAGCCAAGCTAACCAAAAACTCAATACCGCAATAGACCGTGCTATTGCTCAAAAGAAAACGATCGACAGCGTTTACGTAGAACAACTGTATTTCGATTTTATGGAACAAGGCTATAAAATGAATACAGCAATTGTTCGTAATGTCGACTCCGTTATAAACTCATTATCTCGTAATGCGAATACGAATGAGCAAAACATGATCCGCTTTGCTGATCAAGTTACTGATTGCGTGCATGCCATAGATGAAAATAACCTAGAGCAAACTCGCCACGCACTGAAAATGCTTAGCAAGCAGTCTGAAGTATTACTAAATCAGCACCGACAATTTAAACAAGAAATTGCAAAAGCTAAATCACTCCAAGAAAAAACCCAAAAACAGCTCACTCAACTTCGTAAACAACACATCACTGATCCACAAACCGGATTATATAAACGCCATTACTTAAATCAGCAAACGCAATTATGGATTGGGCAAAACAAGGCGGTGTGTGCCATATCAATTCAAATTGAAAACCTTGATCACTTTATAAGCAACTATGGTGATGTGATTGGTGAAGTGATTTTGAGTAAAGTTGCCAAACAAGTTCAAAAATATGTATTAGAGAGCGGTTTACCGGGTCGTACTGGTAAAGATGAATTTACTATCCTTCTTGCTGACATTGAGCCTGAAACAGCAAATTTAATCGCTGAAAAAGTACGTAATGGTGTTGAAAAGCTGCGTTTTGTTAGTTCAAAAAATGGCACCAAATTACCTGCTATCACGCTCGCTTTGGGTATAGCAAAGCACGAAGAAGGTAATGATTTTAATTACCTAGCACGAAAAGCCTCATTAGCAGCAGCAAAAGCAAAATCATTGGGTCAGAGTAGCTATATTGCAGGTCAATAACATCTAATCCTGTTCTAAGTCATTAAATACAACGCTAATCTGATGATTTAGTTATAATCAAATTGCACCCCATAGCTACAATCAAGTACACTAGTCTTTATTGCCACGATAGAGATTAATCATGAACGAGAATCAAGAAAAGACCACGCATTTTGGCTATAAAACCGTTGCTGAAAACGACAAAGCATCGATGGTTGCTGATGTATTTCACTCAGTCGCAGCAAAATATGACGTTATGAATGACTTAATGTCATTCGGTATTCATCGTTTATGGAAACGCCAAACTATTGCAAGTTCAGGTGTTCGTAAAGGCCACTACGTATTAGACCTTGCAGGCGGTACTGGCGATTTAACCGCTAAATTTAGTCAGTTAGTTGGCGAAACCGGTCAAGTTATCTTAGGCGATATTAACTCTTCAATGCTCAAAGTTGGTCGCGAAAAACTTCGCAACTTAGGTCGCGTAGGCAATATTGAATACGTGCAAATGAATGCAGAAGCATTGCCATTTCCAGATAATAGCTTTGACTTAATCACGATTGCATTTGGGCTACGTAATGTCACCGATAAAGATAAAGCATTACGTTCAATGTACCGCATCCTTAAGCCTGGCGGTCGCTTGCTAGTGCTTGAGTTTTCTAAGCCTGAGCATGAAGTGCTGAGCAAAGCGTATGACTTTTACTCATTCAATATCTTACCTAAAATGGGTGAACTGGTAGCGAATGACAGCGAGTCTTATCAGTATCTTGCTGAATCAATCCGTATGCACCCAGATCAAGAAACGTTAAAGGCTATGATGGAAGATGCCGGCTTTGAACAAACCACTTATCAAAATCTAACGGGTGGTATTGTTGCTTTACACCGTGGTTTTAAATATTAAACCTAAGCAGGTAATGTGATGTTAGCTAACGCTCTGTTGTCACTTGTAGAACGCATTATTAATCATGTGTTGCAATTAGATCCCGCTGTTAAAAACAAGCTTGCCAGCATTGCTGACAAGCAACTTTTAATTGAAATACGCGATTGGCAACAGTCCATTTTGTGCGTTTACAGCGACGAGCAAATTCACTTATACAGTACGCAAGAGCGCAGTTTTGATTGCATGATCAGCGCCGATATCAACACCTTGTTGGCCCTTAAAGATCCATCAATGCTTACCCAGCTAATTCGCCAAGATAAACTCGATTTACAAGGCGATTTAAATCTTGCGCAAGGCTTTAGCAATGCGTTTGCAGAGCTTAATATTGACTGGCCTGAACACTTTTCTCGTTATATTGGCGATGCCCCAGCGCAGCAACTATGGCTCTCTTTACAAGCCTTAAAACGCCGTGGGCTACAAACAAAAAGTAAGCTAGAAAATACCTTAACAGCGCTTTGCCAAGATGAGCTAGCGGTGACGATTCACCCACTAGAACTTGCTGAATTCAAACAGCAAAATCGCCAATTAAAAAGCCAAGTATCTCAATTAGAGATGCGAATTAACGCGCTGTTACAGTCACGCTAATGCGCTAAGGAACTTGTGTGTCGTCTGCTCGTCTTTATTACATCACAAAAACGCTACTGAGCTATGGCTTAGACGAATTAATTCCGCGAAAAAGAGTACCTTGGTTTGCAAAGCTCGCCCGTGGCAGCTTATTTTGGTTACGTAACCAGCATAAAGATAAACCTGCTGGTATGCGCCTTCGACTTGCTTTGCAAGAACTTGGCCCGGTGTGGGTCAAGTTTGGGCAAATGCTATCGACACGCCGTGATTTACTCCCTCATGATGTCGCGTTAGAGCTTGCATTACTTCAAGATCAGGTTGAACCATTTGAAGGTGAGCTTGCTCAGCAACTTATCGAAAAAGCACTGGGTATCAATGATATCAGTGAGTTGTTTAGTGACTTTTCGCAAACACCTCTGGCATCAGCTTCGATTGCTCAAGTTCACACAGCAACCTTAATTGATGAGCATGGCGCACCTCAAGATGTTGTCATTAAGGTCATTCGCCCAAATATTAAAGAGCAAATTGATGCCGACTTAATGCTAATGCAAAAAGTCGCACGCTTAGTTGCTAAATTATTAAAAGAAGCAAAACGTTTGCGCCCTATCGAGGTTGTAAACGAATACAAAAAAACCTTGCTGGATGAGCTCGACTTAATGCGCGAGGGGGCGAATGCGATTCAGCTACGCCGTAACTTTGAAGATTCTGAATCACTCTACATTCCTTTTGTTTACAGCGATTTTAGCCGTAATAACGTATTAGTTATGGAGCGTATTTACGGTATTCCAGTGTCAGATACCGACGCACTGCTTGCACAAAATACCAATATGCAGCTGCTGGCTGAACGCGGTGTCGAAGTGTTTTTCACGCAAGTTTTCCGTGACAGTTTTTTCCATGCAGATATGCACCCGGGTAATATCTTCGTGTCTCGTGAAAACCCACACAACCCAAAATACATCGGCATTGATTGCGGTATTGTAGGCACCCTTAATCGCGAAGATAAGCGTTATTTAGCAGAAAACTTTATTGCCTTTTTCAATCGTGATTACCGCCAAGTAGCGCAACTGCATGTTGATTCTGGCTGGGTACCCGCCGATACCAGCATTGAAGAGTTTGAATTTGCGATTCGTACCGTATGTGAGCCAATTTTCAATAAACCACTGGCAGAAATTTCTTTTGGCCATGTGTTAGTCAACCTGTTTAATACGGCTCGTCGCTTTAATATGCAGGTTCAACCACAATTAGTGTTACTACAAAAGACGCTGTTGTATGTTGAAGGCCTTGGCAGACAACTGTATCCGCAGCTTGATTTATGGAAAACCGCTAAACCTTTTCTAGAAGATTGGGTCAAAGAACAAGTTGGTCCGCTTGCTGTAATGAAAAAAATGTATGCGAATTTGCCATTTTGGGCAGAAAAAATGCCCGAATTACCAGATTTAATTTATCAAAACTTAAAACGTCAACAACAACCTGTACAATTGCCAGCACCGCAATCAGCTAAGCCTTTGTTACTAAGTATCTTTGCTGGTAGCTGTTTGATTGTTTCAGGCTTATGTTATTTACAGCATGACTTAGTCGCCAGTGCAATTACGGCAGGCCTTGCTGTAGCAGGCTTTATTGCAGCATGGCGTAGCGCATAAACTAAGTGCTATTTATGTTTTGGTGAGTATAATCGAAACAAGTCTATTCAATAAATTTGATAAAAACGGAGTAACCCATGGGTTTTGGTGGTATCAGTATTTGGCAATTAATCATTATTTTGGCAATCATCGTGTTGTTATTTGGCACAAAAAAACTTCGTGGCATCGGCGGTGATTTAGGTAGCGCAGTAAAAGGCTTTAAAAAAGCGGTGTCTGATGATGACCAAGCTAACGCTAAAAGCGAGAAAATAGAACAAGCTTCTAACACGCAAAGCAAAGAAACCGTAGAGAAAAGCAAAGACGACCATAAGGCTTAATCAACATGGGGATGTGGGAACTTGTTGTCGTACTGATCGTGGGTCTAATTGTATTAGGCCCTGAGCGTTTGCCTGTGGCAATTCGTACAGTAAGCCGCTGGATAAAAACGTTAAAGTCAGTCGCCAACTCAGTGAAAGCTGAAGTGAACGAAGAACTCCGTATCCATGAGCTCCACGAAAATTTAAAAAAAGCAGAGCAACAAAACTTGCAAGAACTGTCACCAGAGCTGCAAGACTCTGTAAACGAACTTCAAAAGGCTGCTCAGTCAGTCACCCACAGTTACAAAAAAGACACGCCTGAAAAAGCAGAAACTAATAATAATGACGAAAAAAAGTGAATTTAAACTCTGTTTTTGTGGTCAATAACAACGATGATGAATAGTAAACTATGACCGAGCAAGCTCACACAGGCTTTGTTGGCCACTTAATTGAGTTACGAAATCGACTCATGAAAGCTTTGTTAAGCATTTTGATTATATTTATTAGCTTGGTGTACTTTGCCAACGATATTTATAGCTTTGTTGCGGCCCCATTAATCGCACACTTGCCAAGCACTGCTACTATGATCGCAACGGATGTAACAGCCCCATTTTTTGCACCGTTTAAACTCACCTTATTTGTGGCGTTATTTGCTGCTATTCCTATGATACTGCATCAAGTTTGGAGTTTTATAGCACCAGGCTTGTATCAACACGAAAAGCGTATGCTCATGCCTATTTTGGCCTCTAGTATCTTGCTATTTTATGGTGGTATCGCATTTTGCTACTTTGTGGTGCTACCGATTATTTTAGGGTTTTTTACTAGTACTGGCCCTGATATGATGACATTAGCGCCTGATATTAGTAGCTATTTAAGTTTTGCTTTAAAACTGTTTTTTGCTTTTGGTATTGCGTTTGAAATACCTGTTGCCATCATGCTGTTATGCTGGAGTGGCGCAACAACAACGAAAAGTTTAAAAGAAAAACGGCCTTATATCGTGGTAGGTGTATTTGTGATTGCTATGTTCTTAACACCACCCGATGTATTGTCACAAACATTACTAGCATTACCTATGCTGTTACTATTTGAATTAGGCTTAATTTTGGCTGCATTTTATACCGCCAAACCTCAACAGGAATCAGAGGAATAAAATGAAAAAACAACTCATCCCTTTCGTCGCTCTTCTAACAATTGCTGGTACTGCCCAAGCAAACGAGGTTAACTTACAGGCATTACAAGCCTGTACTTTTGTTGAAAACGACTTTAACCGTTTACTTTGTTACGACAATGTAATGGCAGGTAAGTCGCTATCTAAGCCGGTAAAAAAGCAACAAATTGAGCAGCCTAAAATGAGCTCTGCAGCTAGTGCAGCTAGTGCAGCTACCACTGCGACTACTGAGGCCGCAGCAACAGTTGCAACTAAACAAAGCGAGCAAATTGTAAAAACAAAAAATGAAGACTTTGGTTTAGAGCATAAAGAAGTTGCAAAAGTAAACGATGATCAAATTAACGCCATCGTTAAAAGCGTAAAAACTGCGCCTTATGGCGAGCTAATCATCGAACTTGAAAATGGTCAACAATGGCGTCAAATCGGCTCTGATAAAATAAAACTGAAAGTTAATGAAACTGTAATTATTGAGCGTGGTGTCTTCAATTCATTCTTATTAAGGATTGAAGGTCAAAACCGCTCGATTCGCGTTAAACGAACAGATTAATGAACATTCAACTGGTTGATGCAGGTGTCAACCTTAGCAATCATCAGTTTGATGACCGTCACCAAGAAGTGTTACAACGTGCAAGCGATGCCGGTGTAACACAAATGCTATTGATTGGCTGCGATTTACAAAGCAGCCAAGCTTCTCTGAGCCTTGCTAAGCAATTTTCGCAGCTTAGCACAGCAGGAGTTCACCCCCACGATGCAAAAACCGCAGATGATCGGCTGGAAGAGCAGTTAATTTCCCTTAGTCAACATAATGAAGTTGTGGCTATAGGTGAGTGCGGCCTTGATTATAATCGTGATTTCTCTCCTCGAGATATTCAACGCAATGTATTTAGGCGACAACTTCAACTGGCTGAGCAGCTAGATATGCCCGTATATCTGCATGAGCGAGATGCCAGTGAAGATATGCTTGCAATCTTGAACGAACATAAGGTCCGAGGCGTTCTACACTGCTTTACAGGTGATGAAACTGCATTACAGAATTACCTAGCGTTGGGGCTTTATATTGGTGTTACGGGTTGGGTCTGTGATGAACGAAGAGGCGAGCAATTACAGGCACTCATTCCTGCTATTCCTCTCGAACGATTACTGATAGAAACAGACTCCCCTTTCTTAATACCTCGAAATATCAGACCAAAGCCTAAGTCGCGCCGCAATGAGCCTCAGAACCTTCCTTATATATGTCAGCAAATTGCTGATTTAAAAGGCTGTGAATTTACTGATGTCGCAAAACACACTACACTAAACTTTCAGCAATTATTTACCACTAAGGGTTAAGATGAAGCGCCTATGGTCACTGTGTGGCTTACTCTTCGTTGTTTTTTTTACTCCCTACTTGCTGGCTAACTCGATTACCGTTGGCCCACACTTTAAGTCTCTTCATTCGCTAAATGTTGAGTACACGCTTGATCCCATAACAAAGCAACAAGCATTAACGAATCATAACGTGTCTTGGCAAACTAACCATGGCAAAACGCTCAACCTAGGTATGAACTTAAGTCCTTTGTGGCTAAAGCTGCCAATTGAAAATACATCGTTACATGACTTGCCGCTGATTTTATCTATTGATAACCCGTTACTAGACGAAGTGAGTGTATTTCACCTGCAAGGTGATCATGTCAAATTCAGCACGCGAATTGGTGATGCACTTCCTTTAGAAAATCGACAAATTAAGAATGAATCACTCCTCGTGTCTTTGACGCTTCCTAAAGCAAGTCATTCAGTTGTTTATTTAAGAGTTAAAAATAACGGCGGCCTAAGAGTGCCTTTAAGTCTGTGGGAACCCTCTGAGTACCTAAAACATAAGAGTAAATTCAATTTACTTTATGGTTTACTGGTGGGTTTTATTCTCTCTTTAGCAATCACTAATTTAGTGCTTTATGGTTTTTCAAGGCGCAGCTATTTTGCCTATACTGGCTTTTTGCTGATGTTGTTATGGCTATCACTCGCCTACCTTTATGGCTTTGGCTATCGTTACCTGCAACCTAGTGGGGCATCATTTCAGCAATTAACAATTCCAAGCTTGTTTTTTATTTGCTGTGCACTGTTTGTCCCCTTACAACGTTACATTTTTGGTGCAGAAAAGACTCGCTTAAGCCGCGTGCAAAATTGGTTTGCATGGAGTGTTGTTGCCACCACTTTCGTGTTATGGCTTTTACCTGTTTATGTTGCAATTTCGCTATGCTTATTAAGCTTACCTATTCTGCTATTTGCCTTCACAGCGATAGCAATTAAGCAGTTTAATCGCGACTATAAACAGCCATGTATTGCCTTTATTATTGGCCTATTAGCATTTTGTTCTGCCATTATTTACAGTGCATTTGCTGTATTTAATCCATTTAATTTATATATCAATGAGCAATCTCTGATCTTCATTTTCTTTTTAATTTGCAGCTTAAGTTTGAGCTATGCTGTTATAAAGCTTTTTATAATGCAACGTGATGCAGAAGTAGCCGCACAACAGACAGCTTTGGCGCAAAGTAAAGCACAAGATATCCTGATGCAAGAACGCTTAGAGCTTCAAGAACAAGCACGACAAAATCTAGAAGCTAATATTGAAGAACGTACTTTCGAGCTACAAGTCACTCTGCGCGAGCTTGAGGAGAAAAACCGCGAACTTGAACAGCTCAATATGGAAGATGCGCTGACTAAAACCAAAAACCGCCGTTACTTTGATAAGAAACTACTAATGGATGTTCGTCGCTCTCGCCGAGAACAAACGCCATTGGCCATTATCATGTTCGATATCGATCATTTTAAAGCAATTAATGATACTTATGGCCATTTAACCGGTGATCAAACAATTCAAGCAGCTGCCAATATCATCAAAGCACATTTAAAACGGCCACTTGATGAAGTTGCTCGTTATGGCGGTGAAGAATTTGTAGTACTTTTACCCAATACTCCACTTGATGGAGCCATAGAAATTGCTGAACAAATACGCAATTCGGCTGAGAATGCTGATATAATAGTGGCCGGAACAACGCTCAAATTTACTTTAAGCGCAGGTGTTTACAGTGCAATAGCTGATGACATCAATCATCCAAGTTTATTTACTGACTATGCCGATAAAGCCTTATATCATGCCAAGCAAACAGGGCGTAATCGGGTAGTGAGTTATCCTCTACCAGACTAGGAGTACACAACGAATGGCCCAATCAGGACTCGACCTTTTCCCTTATACACGTATGCGTCGCATGCGTCGTGATAGTTTCTCTCGTCGCTTAATGGCTGAACACCAACTAACCGTTAATGATCTTATTTTTCCTGTATTTGTGTTAGAAGGTAAAAACCGCCGTGAAGCTATTGAGTCTATGCCTGGCATTGAACGTCTTTCTATCGATTTACTACTTGAAGAAGCAAAAGAACTCGTTGAATTAGGTGTTCCTGCTATTGCTATTTTCCCTGTTACACCAAGCGATAAAAAATCGTTGCTGGCTGAAGAAGCCTATAACCCAGATGCATTAGCGCAGCGAACAGTACGTGCATTAAAAGAAGCATTTCCTGAACTTGGTGTGATCACTGATGTTGCGCTTGACCCTTTCACCGTGCATGGTCAGGATGGCATCATTGATGAAAATGGTTATGTGATTAACGATGTAACAACTGAAATTTTAGTTAAGCAAGCATTGTCACATGCTGAAGCTGGCGCTGATGTAGTTGCACCTTCAGACATGATGGATGGTCGCATCGGTGCAATTCGTGAAGCATTAGAAGCCGAAGGCTATATCCATACTCGCATTATGGCTTACTCTGCTAAATACGCTTCAAGCTATTATGGACCATTCCGTGATGCGGTAGGCTCAGCAGGTAATTTAAAAGGTGCCGACAAAAAAACCTATCAAATGGATCCAGCAAATTCAGATGAAGCCTTGCGTGAAGTAGCGTTAGATCTACAAGAAGGTGCAGATATGGTTATGGTTAAACCTGGCATGCCATATTTAGATGTTGTACGTCGTGTGAAAGACGAGTTTGGCGTACCAACATTTGCGTATCAAGTGAGCGGTGAATATGCCATGCATAAAGCGGCTATTGATAACGGCTGGCTTGCAGAAGAAGCAATAATCATGGAGTCGTTATTAGCATTTAAACGTGCTGGCGCCGATGGCATTCTTACTTACTTTGCTAAACAAGCAGCCCAATGGTTGAAAAACAACCAACGCTAAGTTAGATATATAAAACGGTACAACTATTACCGTTTTATTAACAATTTGTATTTAATTTGTCATAGATTTTCCTTAAAGTATGTGTCCCATTTTGGGACTATTAACTTACATACACGGGAAAAATAATGATAAAGACTAAATTGACGCCGCTCGCGCTTGTAATTGCAAGCCTGAGCGCGCCGGCTTCAGCTAACCTAATCATCTCTGAATACGTTGAAGGAAGTTCTAACAATAAAGCGGTAGAACTATACAACACCTCAGGTGCAGAACTATCGCTTGATGGTTACACCATTTCTTTATACTCAAATGGTAACGGCGATCTTAGTGCTCCTAATAACACCTTAGATTTAACTGGTACACTTGCTGCAAATGCGACTTACGTTATTGTAAACCCAAGCTCTGCAGATGAATTAAAAGCAAAAGGCAATACCGAGTCAACAATCACTTATTTCAACGGTGATGATGCATTAGTTCTTACTAAAGACGGCGCAATTGTTGATAGCTTTGGCCAACTAGGTGTTGATCCAGGTTCAGCATGGAATGAAGGCGGCGTTTCTACACAAAATAAAACTCTACGCCGTAAAGCAAGCGTGACCACGGGTCGTACTGATGCAACATCAGCATTCAATCCAAGCGATGAGTGGCAACAATTCGACCAAGACGATTTCAGCAATATTGGTTTATACGGTGATAGCACAGAGCCAACACCTGAACCCGATCCAGTAACACCACTTGAGTGTGGCGCAACAAAAACGCTAATTAGCGCAATTCAAGGTGAAGGGGGTGATAGCCCACTAATTAATACTGAGGTCGAAGTTGAAGGTGTTGTTACAGCTGACTTCCAAGGTGATGAGCAACTAAAAGGTTTCTTCATTAGCTCACTGGCTGCTGATGTTGATACAAACCCACTTACCTCTGAAGGTGTATTCGTTTATTTCGCAGATACCGACGTTGCTGTTGGTGACCACGTACGTGTTAAAGGTAGCGTGGCTGAATACTTCAGCGCAACACAGCTAGGTGATGTTAGCCAAGTAGAGATCTGTGCGACAGGTTTATCTACCGATGCAACCGCTATCACTCTGCCAGTTGCCGACGTTGCAGACCTTGAAGCTTACGAAGGTATGTTAGTTACCATAGCGCAACCTCTCGTGGTTAATAACAACTACGGTCTTGGTCGCTATGGTGAAGTTGACTTAGGTACTGAACGTTTATACCAAGGTACTCAAGTTGCGCTGCCAGGCGATGCAGCCAATGCTGTTGAAGCTGAAAACCTGAAAAAACAAATCTTACTTGATGATGGTTCAACAAAACAAAATCTTGACCCAATTGCCTATCCTGGCACTGGTCTTGATGCCTATAACACATTACGTTTGGGTGACACTGTTAATACTATTACCGGTGTGATGGGCTACAGCTTCGACCGTTACCGTATTCACCCGACAGTACAACCTGAGTTTATTGCATCAAACCCGCGTACAGATGCACCAGAGCTTGCAGAAGGTGCTGATTTACGAGTAGCTAGCTTTAACGTATTAAACTACTTTAATGGCGACGGTCAAGGCGGTGGCTTCCCAACAAGCCGCGGAGCAGACAGCGAAGAAGAGTTTATTCGTCAGCAAGCGAAAATCGTTAGCGCAATCACTGCTATTCAGGCGGATGTAATCGGTTTAATGGAAATCGAAAACGATGGTTTCGGTGAAAACAGTGCAATTGCCAGCCTAGTAAAAGCACTCAATGATGAAGATACAGAAAATAGCTACGCTTTTGTGGACTTTGAAGTTGATCAAATTGGTACTGATGCAATCACAACAGCACTGATTTATCGCTCAAATAAAGTAACTGAAGTTGGTAAGGCAGCTCATACCACAGTAGCACCTTTCGATTACAGCAATCGCCCGCCAATTGCACAAAGCTTCCAATCGCTTGAAAGCGAAGAAATCTTCACGGTTGCAGTTGCACACTTAAAATCTAAAGGTGGCTGTGGCAGCGCTGAGGGCAACAATGCTGACTTAGGTGATGGCCAAGCATGTTGGAATGAAATCCGTGTTGCAGGTGCTAATGCGTATGCCGATTGGTTAGCGACTTACCCAACTGAGATTGAAGATGAAGACATCATCTTAGTAGGTGATATGAACGCTTATGCAATGGAAGATCCAATCCGTGCATTTGCAGATAAAGGCCTTAAGAGTGCAGTTGCTGAATTAGACGGCGACACCTTAGGTTACTCTTATAGCTTCTCTGGCAGAATTGGTAGCCTTGACCACGCACTAGTATCTGAGTCATTACTTGGCAAAGTCGTTGCGGCGACAGATTGGCACATTAATGCGGACGAACCAATCAGCCTAGACTATAACCTTGAATTTAAGTCTTCAACACAGCAAGCTGGTCTTTATGCTGATAACGCATACCGTGCATCAGACCATGATCCTGTGATTGTTGATATTAAATCTGCAGAGCCTATTCCTGCAGAGCAGGCGCCTGTAATCGAGGCAAACCAAACGTTTAATATTGTTGAAAATAGCGAGGTAGGTACTGTTATTGGACAACTTGTATTCTCTGATGGTGATGCTGATTACACACCTGTTGTAAGCTTTAATATTACTGGTGAGCATGCTGATGCAATCGCAATCAGCGCAACAGGTGAAATCACTGTAGCTAAAGTACTTGATTACGAACAACAAGATACATTAACACTCATGGTTCGTGCTGAAGATAGCGCGGGTAACTTGTCACAAGAGCAGCAACTTAACATCAATATCACTAACGATGAAGCAGATGATACTCCTGACGAAGTTGAAGAACAGCCTAAAGATAATGATTCAGGTTCATTTGCTTGGTTAAGCTTACTTTCTTTACCATTTGTATTACGCCGTCGTATGAAAAAATAGACTGCAAAATCAATAACTAAAAAGGCCGCTTTTGCGGCCTTTTTAATTTTTTAATGGAGTAACAGGATGCTTAAATTGCTTCTTTACGTTGCTCATCTGGTTGGTAGAGAGCTGTTATTGCGCTCTGTTGCTGCTCATCGATTTGCCAATTAAAAAAGCTATATGTTTTACCATTCTCAAGAAAAACCTTAAATATTGTTATAAAGGTCGTTGATTTAAACTCTACACCCTTGATGTCTTCAGCATTGATATAACGCTTGCCTATGCCCAGTGAATAGCATATTCCCGCATTGTAACAATACAAAAAACGCATCCCTAACAAGCTCAATACCGGAAAAAAAAGCAACACAGGTAATATAAAAATTAATAACGAAGCATCAAAAAAACTGCTTATCAATGCAATAAGTATAGCCAGTGCGATCGTGCTTCCTTGTAAAATCCAATTCGGACCTAACTTAATCGTTTTCATGAGTATAAATCTTTAATTGATAGTTAAAAGGTGAAAATTAATACAAAATAACTAAAAAACAGGTTGATTTTGCAATTCTACACAGGTCAAAATAGGTACACAAGCGAATAAAAACGACTTAGCCTGCGTCTTTCTACTTTTAGAGTGCAACTCCCTAAAAGTACTGTCTTTTATCTCAACATTAATTTTGTATGAAAATAATATTAAAAAACACCAACCCACACTTTAGAATCAACGAAAAACAAAAATAATAACTAAAGGATGAGTTGTGGTGGATACAATAATCAAGAAGGACTGAATAAAAGGTTAATACCAGTACACTTAATTAAGTGATCGATTTTGAGGAAATAAAAAACCCGCAACAAGTGCGGGTTTTTTTAAAGAAGTTAAAAGGCTAATTACTTAGCAGCTTTTTTCTCTTTTTCTGCAGCGATTACAGTTTCAGCTACGTTCTGTGGACATGGTGCGTAGTGTGAGAACTCCATAGAGAACTGACCACGACCAGACGTGATAGTACGTAAGTGACCGATGTAACCGAACATTTCTGAAAGTGGTACTTCACCCTTGATGCGAACGCCCATTGCGCCTGCTTCTTGGTCTTTGATCATACCACGACGACGGTTAAGGTCACCGATTACGTCACCCACGTTGTCTTCTGGAGTGAACACGTCAACTTTCATGATTGGCTCAAGAAGTTGTGCGCCCGCTTTAGGGATAGACTGACGGAAAGCACCTTTAGCAGCGATTTCGAACGCGATTGCTGATGAGTCAACTGCGTGGAAAGCACCGTCGAAAAGTTCAACTTCAACGTCTAACACTGGGAAGCCAGCTAGAACACCTTCTTGCATCATTGATGCGAAGCCTTTCTCAACTGCAGGCCAGAATTCCTTAGGAACGTTACCACCAACAACTGAAGACGTGAATGTGAAACCTGAGTTAGGCTCACCTGGCTTGATGCGGTAATCGATCTTACCGAATTGACCAGAACCACCAGATTGTTTCTTGTGCGTGTAGCTATCTTCGATTTCTTTCGTGATAGTTTCACGGTAAGCAACCTGAGGTTGACCAACGATTAGGTCTACGCCGTAAGTACGCTTAAGGATATCTACTTTGATATCTAAGTGAAGCTCACCCATACCTTTAAGGATGGTTTCGCCTGAATCTTCGTCAGTTTCAACTTGGAATGAAGGATCTTCTGCAACCATCTTACCGATCGCGATACCCATCTTCTCGTTACCGCCTTTGTCTTTAGGAGCAACAGCGATTGAGATAACTGGATCAGGGAAGATCATCGCTTCAAGAGTACATTCGTGCTTAGGATCACATAGAGTGTGACCAGTTTGAACGTTCTTCATACCAACAACAGCGATGATGTCACCCGCTTGTGCTTCAGTAAGCTCAGTACGCTCGTCAGCTTGCATCTCAACCATACGGCCGATACGCTCTGTTTTACCAGTTGCAGAGTTAAGTACTGTATCACCTTTTTTCATACGACCAGCGTAGATACGGATGAACGTAAGTGCACCGAAACGGTCGTCCATGATCTTGAACGCTAACGCTTTAAGTGGCGCATCTGCATCAACAGTTGCAACTTCACCAGTAGGCTCACCTGTTTCAGGATCAGTTAGAGGTTGTGGATCAACTTCTGTAGGCGCAGGTAGGTAATCTACAACCGCGTCTAGTACTAATTGCATACCTTTGTTTTTGAATGCAGAACCACAGAAAGTTGGGAAGAAAGCAAGGTCACGAGTACCTTTACGGATACACGCTTTGATTTGCTCTAGTGAAGGCATTTCACCTTCCATGTACGCTTCCATTAGGTCGTCGTCTTGCTCAACAGCAGACTCAACTAACATCTCATGGTACTCTTCAACTTTGTCTACCATGTCAGCTGGAACGTCTTGTACTTCGTAGTTTTCAGGAAGACCTGTCTCGTCCCAAACGTATGCTTTTTTCTCAAGTACGTCTACAACACCACAGAATTGGTCTTCGATACCAATTGGTAAAGTCATAACTAGTGGGTTAGCACCAAGTACTTTTTCAACTTGACCAACTACACGGTAGAAGTCAGCACCCATACGGTCTAGTTTGTTTACGAAGATTACACGTGCAACTTCTGATTCGTTCGCATAACGCCAGTTAGTTTCTGACTGTGGCTCAACACCACCAGAACCACAGAATACACCGATACCACCGTCTAATACTTTAAGTGAACGGTATACTTCTACTGTGAAGTCAACGTGTCCCGGAGTATCGATAACGTTTAAGCGGTGGCCTTTCCACTCACAAGTTACAGCTGCTGATTGGATTGTAATACCGCGCTCAGCTTCTTGTTCCATGAAGTCAGTCGTAGACTCACCGTCGTGTACCTCACCAGTCTTATGAATTTTACCCGTAAGCTTAAGGATACGCTCAGTGGTGGTAGTTTTACCCGCGTCAACGTGGGCGAAAATACCAATATTTCTGTACTTCGATAAATCTGCCATTATTTTACTCTTAATAAAGTCGAAAAATTATTCGGCGGGAGTATAGCATTACTTAAAGCGAACATCACCATCGAAGTCGCTTAAAATGCAATCAATTTTATAAAATTTTTCTATGCTCAGGATAAGCGGCACTTTTTATCGTGCCGATTAATGAATTTATATGACTAAAATCGTTAATTGAACGGTAATTTACCCGATAAATGATGCAATTAGCTGTTTGTCATTTTGTAACAGCGCTCGGGGCGACCAATACTTCCGTAGCTCTGATCAGCACTGACTTGCTCAGCCTCAAGCAGATATTCCAGATAACGGCGGGCTGTTGAGCGACTAACCCCAACTAAATCACCCATTTGCTGAGCAGTAAAAGCCGTGCCAATATTCGCTTTAAAAGCCTTTAAGATCTTTTGCAAAGTGAGCTGATCTACCCCTTTTGGTAACCTAACTGGCGCTTTTAATTGTTCTTGCGATCCAAATAAAGTATCAACCATTGACTGGGTAACTTCATCAGCACCCAACAAACATTGTTGCCTTGCTTCAAATCTTGCCAGCGCTTGATCTAAGCGGTTTAGCATTAATGGTTTAACCAAGAAATCACAGGCACCAAGCTGCATAGCCTTTTCAAGAGTTTCTACTTCTTTTGCTGCAGTTAGCAGCATTACTTCGCTTTTCATTTCTTCGCGGCGTAGTTCATTGAGTAAATCAAGACCATTGCCATCAGGTAAATGAATATCTAGCAAAATTAAATCAGCATTAATTGCCGATAACAGCGCTTTCGCTGTGGCAAGATTGCCTGCAATACCCACAACCTGATATTGCCCCTGACGCAGTGTTTGCCGTGCCCCTTGCTGGCCAGCAACGCCATGAGGAAGTAATAAGTATTGCGCCAATAACTGGGCAACTTCTACTTCGTCTTCAACAATGACAACCGAGTAAGTCATGTTCTTTACCTTTTATTTATAGGCTGATCGTTTTTATTATTTTGGAATGTAGACACTTAAACGTGCACCCATGAGATCAGACTCACCTATTTCTAAACTACCACGACACGAATCTAAGTTGGTTTTAACCAAATAAAGGCCAATACCATGTTCAGCCCCTGACTTAGAGCTGTATTGTGGTGTAAATACTACATCCTTGTCATCGCCTAAACCAAAGCCACTGTCTTCAACATCAAACAATAATGTTTTACTGGTTTCGTCAACCGTAACACGAACCTTAGGGGTACGTGTATCACTGGCTCTAATAGCAGCTTCAATTGCGTTATCAATCAAATTGCCAAGTATCGAGACAACCCGCTCTAGCATATCTTTACGGGTGATCGATCCTAGTAAGCTGTCTGGATTAAGCTCAAGGATTACATTAAGTTCACGGGCTTTGTGGTATTTACCGACCAGTAAACCAGCTAGCACTGGATCTTGGATCCTTTCGAGTAAGTGATGGATCTGCGCTTGCGAGCCTTTGCTTTCTTGACCAATTAACTCAATGGCCTGCTCTGTTTGCCCCATTTGAATTAACGCACCAATTAAGTTTAGCTTGTTTGAGTAATCATGAGTTTGCACTCGTAATAACTCAGCAAAAGCTTGTACTTTGGTTAATTGCTGCGATAAATATTCAAGCTCATCCGCAGGGCGCATACTCAGCAAAATACCATCAGCCTCACCTTGCACTTGCAATGCATATCGCGACAACACAATGCGTTTATCGGCGGCAAATAATTCAAAACCAACAATCGGACGCTGTTGGTTATGCATTAAAAATTCAGCATGTTCAGGAAGCAAATCTTCAAGCTTAAGTGGCTGATGGATACAGCTGGTCGGTTTACCGAGGATTTCGCAAGCGCGCTGGTTTAAGTTACGTACGTTACCTTCAGGATCGAGGGCGATAATGCCACTACGAACGGTATTCAAAATAGCATCTTGCTCAGAGAACAACCGTGCTATTTCGTCAGGCTGTAAACCAAAAATAGCATTACGTACCCGTTGACCGATATACACCGCAGCCAAAATACTTAAACCAACTAACAACAAGCCCCAAAGCATGATTTCAGCACTACGAGCACGAATAAGCGGTTCAATTGATTGCACTAAAAAGCCAACCGAAACCAAGCCGATAACTTCGCCCTGCTCTGAAAGCACGGGTACTTTGCCACGGATAGATTCGCCCAAACTCCCTTTTGCAATCGAGACATACCGCTCACCACGTAGCGCCGCTTTACTATCACCACCCACCATAGGTTTACCCAGCTTGTCAGAGTCGGGATGAACAATACGGCGGGTATTCCTATCACCGATAACAATAAAGCTCGCTGCGGTTAGTTCACGAATATGCTCTATTTGCGTATTTAACTCATCAAGCCCTTGCTTGGTTTGTAATGCATTTTGCACGTCATCTCGTGAGGCAATACTGGTTGCTAGCGAAAGTGCTTTATCACCCATGTGGCTATGCAAGCTTTCTGCAGTGATCTGATACACCAAAGCGCCAAACAACACAGCTTGCAAAACACATAGACCGGTAACCCAAATGATGAGTCGCGTTTCTAAGCGCTTTGGTTTTTTAACCACATGCTGAAATGGGTTTAGCTTATTGGTGTATCTCATATCAGTGCCTTGTTCTACGCATGTTGCTCTGCTTGCGTAGCTGCTTTGTCTTTACGACGTTGGACAATATAGTCTTTCAGTGGGAACAACAACACTAAGATCGAAATCACAAAAATACTCAGTGTTAATGGGCGGTCCCATAAAAAGCTCAGCGAGCCATCTGAAATCATCATTGCACGGCGGAAGTTTCGCTCAATCATATCACCGAGTATAAAGCCCAGTAATAAAGGCGCCATCGGGAAAGCTAATAATCGAAGCACCAAAGCCACCAGCGCAAAGCCCACCATCATAAATAAATCAAAGGTGTTAAATGACACTAAATACACACCAATTAAGCTAAAGAATAAAATCATCACTGTCAGCACAGATTTAGGCATTGCCAGCACTTTAGCGAAATACGGGATCAGTGGCAGATTCAAAATAAGCAGTACAATATTGCCAAAGTACATACTGACAATAACTGCCCAAAACACGCTTGGGTTTTCTTGCATTAACATAGGGCCCGGCTGAATACCGTAGGCAATTAATGCACCTAACATAATCGCTGTCGTACCAGAGCCCGGAATACCTAAAGTCAGCAATGGTACAAATGAGCCCGTACAGGCTGCATTATTAGCCGACTCAGGTGCAGCCAAGCCACGCATTGAGCCCTTACCAAACTTATCTTTTAGTGCTTTTGGAGCAAGGTTACGCTCAGTAGCATAGGCCATAAAGCTGGCAATCGTTGCCCCTGCGCCCGGTAAAACACCGACAATAAAACCAAGTAAAGATGAGCGACCAACCACAGGAGCCATATCTTTAACTTCTTCTTTAGTCAGTTTTGTTGAACCAATTTTTGGCGTATCAGGATCATCAATTTTTTTATCTGGTTCAGCTTCAGGGCGTGCCACATTAATCAGCGCCTCAGCCAACGCAAACGTTGCCATTGCTACTAATAAAAAGCTAATACCATCTAATAAATCAGCTTGGCCAAAAGTAAAGCGCTCGGTACCTGAAGAGGGATCAATACCTACCGTTGCCAGCATCAAACCAAATACCGTCATCATCATGGCTTTTAAAAATTGTCCTTTATTAGAGAACGCAGCGATAGCCGTTAAGCCTAAAAACATCAGTACAACATAATCAGGCGACTGAAAACTTAATGACACTTTCGCTAATAATGGCGCAGCCACCATCAATAAAATGGCGCCAATCGTCCCGCCTATAAAGGATGAATAAGCTGCAATCGCAAGGGCTTTACCAGCCTTACCTTGTTTTGCTAGCGGGTAACCATCAAACGATGATGCTACCGTCCCCGCCACACCCGGCGCATTAATCAAAATTGAAGAAGTAGAGCCACCGAATATAGCCCCGTAGTAAACACCCGCCATTAAAATCATGCCCGAATCAGCACCAATGCTGTAAGTGATCGGGATCATCAACGCAATCGCAGTAATTGGACCAAGCCCAGGTAGCATACCGATGAACGTGCCAACAAAGCAGCCAATAATTACATATAACAAGTTGTTCCAGTCGAGTACGGTCGACAAACCTAACATAATTCCATCAAGCATAACTTAACTCCACAAATTGCCAGGTACTAAGTAAATGCCCAGTACTTGTGTCATTAAAAACCAAAAAACCACAGCCACAGGTACAGAAGCAAACAACAACACCGTCTTACGGCGCTCACCCATAATAAAAAAGCCAGCAATTAAAAATGCACTGGTGGCAATTAAAAAGCCGAACGGTTCAAGCATGGCGCTATAAGCAACCATTAAAACCAGCAGTGCAAAGGTACGTAGTAAGTTGCCCTTACTGAGTAGTTCTGCTTTTTCTGTTGGCGCTTGCTTTAATAAGTTGGCACCAATCGATAGTACGCACACCACGATCCCGAAAACTGCATACACTTTTGGTAAGGTTGCAGAAGTAACGCTTTCGTACTCTTCAAATGGCATAAGTGGAATTTGCCAAGCCACAAGGGCGTAGAGGGTAAAGAGGACCAAGAATAAACTTGGTCCTATTAGTTCACGGTTTAACATTGTCTAACCTTAGCCTCGGATAAAACCAAGCTCTTTCATTACAACGCGTAATTGCGCTTCTTGCTGCTCAAGCGATTTAATAAACGCATCTTTTTCTTGAAATAGATTTAGCCAACCATTGCGGGCACGAACCGCTTCCCACTCAGGGGTTTGCTGCAACTTACGTAGCTTTTCTGTGTACTGGGCTAGTTTGTCTGCTGGTAAGTCTGGGGTTGCAAAAAAGCCGCGCCAGTTTACAAACTCCATGTCGTAACCTAGCGACTTTAAGGTTGGAATTGCTGGGTAATCAGGCAATTTATCGGCAGAAGTAACCGCTAAAATACGTGCCTGACCACCATTTGCGACTTCGAGTGCTTCACTTAAGCCTGTTGAAAGTAAGTTGACCTCGCCCGACAATAAACCTGCCTTCGCTTTACCACCAGCATCATAAGGAATGTAACGTAATCGACGGCCATCAATACCCGCCGCTTTCACCGCTTGTGCTGCCACTAAGTGATCCATGCTGCCGCGCGCAGAGCCACCCGCCACTTTTACAGAACCAGGGTCTTTTTTCATGGCATCAATAACGTCTTGCCATGTTTTAAATGGCGAGTCATTGCGCACAACAAATGCACCATAATCAGCAATCATGCTGGCAACTGGCGTTAAATCGCGATAGCTGTAAGGAATTTTGCCTGATAATGCACGCAGAACGATAGGCGTTGAGTTAACCATCAACATATCGCCTTTTTTAGTGCCCGACTCAATTAAGTAAGCAATTGCACGGCCACCGCCGCCGCCCGACATATTCTGAAACGATGCATTGTCTTCAATGCCCGCTTTCACCATTGCTTCACCGACACCACGTGCTGTGGTATCCCAACCGCCACCTGGGCCACCTGGTACCAAAAAGTGTAAGTTTGCCAATGCCAGTGGGCTGGCTACTAATAATGAAGCTGCTAAAACAGATCTTTTTAATGATTTAAACATAGTCATAATGCACGACTCCTAAAATAAGTACTGCATACGAGCACTGATGCCCATACCTGAATCTTCATCACCAACCAGCGTAGAAGCACCGGCACCGTCAACATCGCTGTAAATCAGGTTGCCCATAAATTTAATATCGCTGCTTAGGTAATAAGATGTACCTAACGTATAAGTGGTTACGTCGGTACCTTGTTGTTTGCTGCTGGCATTCATTTGCGACACACGGGCAACAAGCTCCCATGCATCTTTAATCCCTTTTGGTTGCACAAATAATGCTGAACCTGCTTTGTAACGGCGCTGCTCACCGCCTAAGAAATAACTCGCCGAAACATGAAAGCCATCAAAACGTTCACCATCAAGTTCATTGCTACTATCAACCGTATCGAGGTAACGGCTGGCATATTCAGCCTCTAAAGTGAATGCATTCGCTTGGTAGGCAAATTCAAGACCGCTTTGCGACATACTATCTAGTGCTGCCGTTTCACCACCAACTGCGTAATCCACTAAGCGAACATTGGTTTCACGCACTTCACCACGGGCAAAACGAGCGCTTAAGTCATTGCCGCCCATATCACGATAAGAGTGCCAAGCACCTATATGAATCACATCACCCGGTGCTGCACTTGACCAAGTTAAGCGACCTGTTACAGCCAATGTTAGTTTGTCATCTTCGTCATGGCCCGATGCACCAAACGCGTCGTTTTTGTAAACACCCACCGCGTAACGTAAGCCTGAGTCTTTGAAGTATTGATAAGCCGAGATACCCCAGCGGAAGAAAGGCGAGAAGGTATTAGCAAGGGTACTGCGCTCAATGGTATTTATGTGTTTAGAGCTGGTTAGCGCATTGAGTGACATGTCTTCACGGATTTTACCGGCTTTTACTTTTAAGCCGTTGTCGAATGCATAGCGTACACGCGCTAACACGATTTCAGCCGTGCCTTCAGCAAATTCGAGTAATAGTTTGTGATCCCAGTTGCCATGTTCACTTTCAACATAAGTACGGATACGGCGAGGGAAGAATTCGCTGCCTCCTGCGCCATCATTGTTGGCATTGTAAGCACCGTCGAAATAGTTGTAATCAAGTTGTACGCGACCACCAAATTCTAAGTTGAAGCCGCTAGATGTTTTTAATGAATCCACTTCTTTTTGAAGTGCATCGAGTTGTTGTTGTAGTTTTTCAGTGTCGCTTTGTGCGAATGCTGATGTACTTGCTAACGCCGCTGCAACGGCTAAAGCGAGCTGTGTGTTACTAGCTTTCATGAATTACTCCACACCAGATTATAATTATTTGTTGTCGTTGATCGGCCTACTGCAATCGGCGATCTGGTTTGGAGCATAGTGTTAACGATAGATTAACGAAATGTTTAGGGGGTAAGTTGCATTGATGGTGATAAATGGCTTTTTGCTCATAAAATTCATGAACAAAAAGCACATTATTGGGGTTTAGTATAAAATCTAGGCAAATTAGCTGCTTAAAAGTCGTAAAACTAGCTAAACGTCATCTCAGGAATGTCACCAGAGACAATAAGCTTGCCCTGTGTCTTAGCAATAATCTCATCAACCGAAACACCCGGGGCACGCTCTAATAAATGAAATGCACCGTCTTTAATTTCTAAAAGTGCCAAATCGGTGATCACTTTATTGATACAACCAACACCCGTTAACGGCAAACTACATTCAGTCAGCAGTTTTGATTCACCATGCTTATTAGCATGGGTCATAGTACAAATAATGTTTTTAGCGCCAGCCACTAAATCCATCGCACCGCCCATTCCTTTAACCAGCTTTTTCGGGATCATCCAACTGGCAATGTTGCCGTTTTGGTCAACTTCAAACGCACCCAGCACGGTTAAATCAACGTGGCCACCACGGATCATGGCAAAGCTTTCTGCTGAGCTAAAAATAGCCGCCCCCGTTGCAGCGGTGACCGTTTCTTTACCTGCGTTGATCATATCGGCATCAACTTGGTCTGCACTTGGGTATGGCCCCATACCGAGTAAACCATTTTCAGATTGCAGCATCACTTCGATGCCATCAGGGACATAATTAGCGACCAAGGTTGGAATACCGATGCCCAAGTTAACGTAGTAACCATCCTGTAGTTCCATCGCCACGCGTTTAGCGATTTGTTCTCGTGATAATGCCATCAGCGTGCTCCTTATTGATTCTCTTGCTTAGTGGTAACTTTCTCGATGCGCTTCTCAAATTCACCCTTAATCACCCGGTCAATATAGATACCCGGCGTGTGAATTTGGCTTGGCTCCAGCTCCCCTGGCTCGACAATTTCTTCAACTTCAAGAACCGTAATTTTGCCTGCGGTTGCTGCCATCGGATTAAAGTTCATCGCCGTATGACGATAAATGCAGTTACCGTAGCGGTCTGCTTTCCACGCTTTAACTATCGCAAAGTCGCCAGTAATGCTTGGCTCTAATAAATAGTCACGACCATTAATATTGCGGGTTTCTTTACCGTCAGCCACCGGGGTACCCACGCCAGTTGCGGTATAAAATGCAGGAATGCCCGCACCGCCAGCTCGCATTTTTTCTGCTAAGGTGCCTTGCGGTGTAAGCTCAACTTCAAGTTCACCATTTAATAGTTGCTGCTCAAATAACGCGTTTTCACCAACGTAAGAGGCAACCATCTTGCTGATTTGCTTGTCTTCAAGCAGCACACCTAAACCAAAACCATCAACACCACAGTTATTCGATACCACGGTTAAATCTCGGGTGCCTTGCCGTTTAATTTGCGCAATCAAGCCTTCAGGAATACCGCATAAACCAAAACCACCGGCTATCACTGTCATGCCATCTTCAAGGCCAGCCATCGCTTCGCTGTAACTTGTAACTACTTTATCAAAACCTGCCATTGGCTCCTCCTACTGTGCAGTCCAACCGCCATCAATGGCGATTGCTTGGGCGGTAATATTGCGTGCTGCATCGGCCATTAAAAAGCTAACGGTATGCAGGATCTCATCTAAGCCGATAAATGCTTTTTTCGGCATCGGTGCTAGCATAATTGTGTCGATCACTTGTTGCTCTGAAATGCCATGCTCTTTGGCTTGCGAGGCAATTTGTTGCTCCACAAGCGGTGTTTTTACATAGGCTGGGCACACGGTATTAATCGTGATATTGGCATCGCCAGTTTCGAGTGCCATGGTTTTAGCAAAGCCGATTAAGCCATGTTTTGCGGCGATATAAGCCGACTTATATTTAGACGCCACCATGGCATGGATTGAGCCAATATTAATGATGCGACCAAAATCTTGCTCACGCATGCGAGGGAGTACTGCCTTGGTCATCATCGCCGGGCCAACCAGCATAACTTGCTGTAAGAACTGCCATTTATCAGCCGGAAAATCTTCAAGCTTCGCAACATGCTGAATACCCGCATTATTAATAAGCACATCAATTGGCTGATTAAGCTCAGTGAAAAACTGCTCTATTGCATCACTATCAGCCACATTAAGTGCATACCCTTCGGCGCTGCCACCTTGCTCAACAATCCCTGCTGCCGCTTGTTGTGCTGCTTGCTGATTTAAATCAGTCACAATAATAGTGTGACCTTGCATCGCCAGTTGCTGTGCAACATATAAACCAATACCACTTGCTGCACCGGTAATTAAAACTGTTTTGCTCATCGGACTACTCCTCTAAAAACTCACTGATAAGCTGCGCTTTCGGGGCGATTGAGAAAATGCCATCAAGGTGTCCCCAACCCCCTTCAATTTCTGAAATCTCAACGTCTTTACCTGCTGCTTTCATGGTGTCAAACACGGTGCGCATGTTTTCAGGGCGAAGCAGTAAGTCGTTCGTTGCGGGTAGTAATAATGTTTTGGCAGAGACATTTTTAAGTGCCGTTGTTAAATCACTTTGCATGCCAGCGGTAAATAGTTGTGATGCCCGGACCAAATAAAGTACATGGTTTGCATCTTGCGTTTTAGCTCGTGCCATTGCGCGCTGAGCGAGTACTTGGTTTAATTTAGGCAAGGTGCGAATGTCTTTTAACGCACCTTCATCCAATACATTAAAGTCAGGGAAGCTCGCGTTATAAATAATTGGATGCATCGCATCTTGCGTAATATTAAGCATGGTTGCCGCTAAGCCATCTAATGGGCGCTCTTTGCCGTAGTAATTACCTTGCTGCCAGTTTTTATCTAAACGAATTGGTAACGCCCATTTCTCAAGTGCAGCGACTGTCCATGCATCCATGGTTGCAGCGCCAATCACATGAATTAAACGCTCTACTTTATCTGGGTAACGTGTTGCCCACTCAAGTGCTTGAAACGAACCCATTGATGCACCCATCACAGCATGTAATTTAGTGATACCTAGGCTGTCGAGTAACCGCTTTTGCACATTCACAAAGTCAGTAATCGTAACCACTGGGAAATCTAAACCATATGGTTTACCTGTTTTTGGATTGATTGAGGCAGGGCCTGTGGTGATGACATTCGGATCATGCCAGTTGGCATTCACTAAAGTATCTGAGCTAATCACATAATATTTATTGGTATCGATAGCTTTACCTGGGCCGATAATCGCATCCCAATAACCCGGTAAGGCATCATCCGCTTTATATTTACCTGCGGCATGAGAAGTACCAGAGAAGTAATGGGTTATTAAAATCACGTTATCTTTATTGGCGTTTAGTTTTCCGTAACTTTCCCAGCCAATGTCCACTTGCTCTAAAGTCACACCAGACACTGTGGTAAAATCTTTTGTCGTAAAATGCTGTTTTTCCACCAGCATGGTGTCGGCTTTGTTGGCAGCGCCAAACGCAGTGCTACTAAATACAACTAGCCATAGCAAAATTATTAATTTGGTTTTCATTGCTGTTCCTTAAAAGAAAATAAAGAGTCCGAGTGCCAAGGCGACACCGATAAGCGGAATAACCGCAGTCAGCGCTGCCATTGACCAATACGCTCGTTGATGTGTTTCTTTACAGATAGCGCGTATTGTTGTGACCACATAACCATTATGCGGCAAGGTATCGAGGGCTCCAGAGCTAATTGCCACTACACGGTGCAGTTGTTCAGGGTTTACACCCATGTCTAAATAACCAGGTGCGACAAGCGGTAATGCAATGGCTTGCCCGCCAGAAGCAGAGCCTGTTAAGCCGGCAATCACACTAACCGCAACCGCAGCACCAAGTAGTTCATTACCCGGCATATGGGTCATCACATCGACAGCGGCGGTAAATGCTGGTGATACTTTCGCCACAGCGCCAAAACCAACCACGGCAGCGGTATTACCGATTGCCACTAAAGCGCCAGTTGTACCAACATTAATCGCGTTACCCATATCGTGAAAATGCTTGAAGTTAATAATTACAATACTCAATACGCCACCAAGCAAGGCAACAATCAGAGCCGTCTGCTGTAAAATATCGTGCAATGCAAATGACAGAACTAATACCACAATCAGTGGGATCACACCCGTGATTGGATGCGGACGACGACGCTCAATAATGACAGGATCATCATCACGCGCTTCAAAGGTTTCGCCGTTAGCAACGGCTTTTTTGATCATCTTGTTTAACCAAAAGTAACCTGCTGTCGCCATGAAAATAGCCACCACTAAGCTCACTTCCCATGCTGCATAAGGTGACGTACCAAGGTGTTTAACCGGGATCCAGTTTTGAATTTCTGGCGAGCCTGCTGAGGTCATGGTAAAGGTCACCGAACCAAATGCCAGCGTTGCTGGAATAAAGCGGCGCGGTAAGTTTGCATCTTTAAACAGACTTAATGCCATTGGGTAAACAGAAAACGCAACAATAAAGACGCTCACGCCACCGTAGGTTAAAACTGCACAGGCAATCACAACCGCAAGAACGGCGTGCTTCATACCTAGTTTACCCACAATGTAGCTCGCAACACTGTCTGCAGCACCGGTGTCTTCCATGAACTTACCGAATAACGAACCCAGTAAGAACATAAAGAACCATGCGCTTAAAAAGCCTGCAAAGCCATCCATATAGGCGTTAATAAAGTTTGTATCTGCCGATACAGGGAAAATGGCCATGCCACTACTAAGTGCAACTAATAGTGCACAGATTGGCGCAGCGATAAATAAATTTACCCCACGCAGCGTTAAAATGATCAGCAGTATCAAACCGCCTAACAGTCCTATCATGCTCAGCATAGACATTCCTATAATTATTGTTATTACACAGATGAGGTGACATCGGAATAATGCCTTCAGTCTTACCCTAAGCGTTCAAAAAATACATAACACTAAGGTACTATCTGCTTTAAAAATAGCTTAATTGCTTGATAAATAAAGGGCTGTGGCGGGTATAGCACTATGGTACTAATTCAATTTTTGCAACTATCTTCTACATTAACTGACAGGTGACACGGGCAAATCTTATTAAGTCTTCGGCAACATCAATGTGAGTGGCCATAAGACTAATGACAACAATAACAAGGAATACAACATGATAAAGCTTAACCCAAAAGTCGCGCCACTTACTCTGGCTGTATCACTTGCTTTGGCAGGTGTCAGTGCTCAAGCGGCAGAACAAGCCGAACCTGCAGCAAAAAAAGGGGAACTTGAACGCATTCAGGTAACAGCACGTAAAACTGTTGAAAACCTGCAAGAAGTTCCTGTCGCAGTCACTTCAGTTGGTGCTGAAGAACTGGCAGAAAATGGCATCGTCGTTATGACCGAAGTTCAGCAGTTCTCGCCAAATACCACCTTGCAAGCAAGCCGTGGTACAAACTCTACTATTACCGCGTTTATTCGTGGTGTAGGTCAGCAAGATCCACTTTGGGGTTATGAGCCGGGTGTAGGTATCTATATTGATGATGTTTATCTTGCTCGCCCACAAGGTGCCGTACTTGACCTTCTTGATGTGCAACAAATCGAAGTATTACGTGGTCCACAAGGGACCCTTTACGGTAAAAATACCATTGGTGGTGCAATTAAATACGTCACCAAAGAAATGAGCGGTGATGCAACGTTAAACATTCAAGGCACTGTAGGTAGCTATAACCAAAAAGATTTAAAAATTACCGGCCAATTACCGATTGTTGACGAAAAGCTTTACGTAGGGTTTGGTTTTGCAACGCTAAATCGTGATGGCTTTGGTGAGTTTTTAACATCGGCTCTTGATAACCAAGACCGCGAAAACTACAACAAAGACGTAACCGCAGCTCGTGTTACCTTAGAGTACACACCGACCGATGACCTTTTCTTCCGCTTAGCGTGGGATAAAACAGAAGATAAATCTAACGCGAAAGGCGGCTATCGTTTACTGCCTAGTCTACTAACTGATGCGCCAGTACCAAACAGCGTGTATGACTCATACACCAGCTTGCCTACATGGAACAAAGTTGAACTTGAAGGCTACAGCCTGACTGCACGTTGGGATATGAGTGATAGCACAAGTATTAAATACATAGGTTCAAGCCGCGAAAGTTACTCTCCAACAAATATCGACTTTGACAATACCTCGTTGCCAATTTTCGATGTACCGGCTATTTACGATGATGAGCAAACCACTCACGAGTTACAGCTAAATCATCAAGGGGATAACTACAAGCTTGTATCAGGCCTTTACTATTATGATGGTGAATCATGTGGTCAATTTGAGGCTATTTTAGGTATCTTAGGTCAAAGCCTAGGTGCACCAGGCCTGACTCGTGAAGTAAGCGGTTGTAGTAACTCAAACAGTAAAGCAGCCTATATTCAAGGCTCGATTGATTTAACCGATAAATGGTCAATGACACTTGGCGCGCGTTACACCAAAGATAAAAAAGAAGCACAGGTTAACAACGGCCTCATCTTTGACATTGTTTATCCAGAGTCAGGTTGGGTGCCAGGTTACACTCGACCAGAAGGCCAACTTGTACCAACGGTACTCGATGATGAAGAAGAGTGGTCACGTTTCACACCGCGTGCAGGTGTTGAATACCAATATTCAAACGACATCATGTTCTTTGCAAGTTACGCGCAAGGCTTTAAGTCAGGTACTTTCAACCCACGTGCAACTACTGCAGAGCCAGCAGCAAAACCAGAAATCGTTGATTCATTCGAAATCGGTATGAAGAGTGAGTGGAACAACAACTTACGTGCAAACGTCACTTTATTCACCCTTGACCACAAAGACCGTCAATATATTTCGGTATTACCGGGCGACAGCGCAGCAGATCTAAACCAACGCTTAGGTAACATTGGTGAGTCAACATCAGATGGTATTGAGCTTGAGCTTAACTATGTTGCAACAGAGTCACTCAGTTTTGATGCGTCAGTAGGTTACATCGATAGTAGCTTTGATAACGTAATTGACTACAACCCAGAAACGGGTGAAGCATTCGATAAATCAGATCGCTTTAGTGTATCAAATACCCCTGACTTAACCTTTAACCTGGGTGCAACATACCGTATGTACACAGAAATGGGTGACTTTGTTATCAATGGTAACTACTACCACAGAGGTGACTACGCACTATTCGAAGAAGATAGCCTATTAACGCAAGATGCTTACGGTATCTTTAATATGGGTATCACTTGGTACAGCACTGATGGCCACTGGACTGCTGGTCTTTACGGTAAAAACTTAACGGATGAAGAGTACATGATTGGTGGTTACCAGTTCGTAGCGCCTGATCCAACAGACCCAACAGATACTAGCAAATACACCCCAGGTTTAGGTGGTGATAATACGCTGATCGGCTACTACGGCGACCCTCGCACTGTAGCCTTCACTGTTGGTTACCGTTTCTAAAATAGAACCTAAATCCTTGTGTGAGAAAGGTTTGTCTGAAACTTCCCTTCAGGCAAACCTTGTTTCAAAACGCAAAATCACTTATAACATAACGCATTGGAGAATCGAGGGAATGTCTTTAGCTGTGAACACCATAATCGCCGATGATCACCCGTTATTTAGAAGTGCATTGCGTCAAGCTGCCGCGACATCAGTGCCAGAAGAACATATCAAAGAAACCAGTGACATTGATGGTTTGTTTGCACTGTTAAGCGCTCACCCTGAGATTGAACTGATATTTTTAGACCTCACCATCCCTGGTGCAAATGGCCTACAAGCCCTTTCGCAACTGCGTAACCACTACCCAGATATTTTAGTGATTATGGTCTCTGCCAATGAGACACCAGCCATCATAAAACAAGCAATGAGTCTTGGCGCTGCAGGCTACATTCCTAAGTCATCTTCTTTAGATGTCATCAGCGAAGCTATTAGTCATGTACTCAACGGCGACACTTGGTTACCACCTGAAGTAGATTTAACCGATGTAGTGATCAACGACGAACAAAGTGAATTTGCTCGCAACCTTGAAAAACTAACTCCACAGCAATACCGCGTACTAGCGATGATTGCCGACGGTTTATTGAATAAACAAATCGCCTTTGAAATGTCGATTCAAGAAACCACAATCAAACAACATGTGTCAGCGATTTTACGCAAACTAAATGTTTATAACCGCACCCAAGCGGGCATTTTGTTTAATCAGCTTTCGCAAGTTGGCAAAATCGAAGAAAGCTAATTTAAGCATTCACTCCCAGTTTTAATTTGAAATTCCCATAAATGGGAATTTTAAAACCAAGAAAAACAATAAAAGCCATTAACTTCAACACCTTAAAGATTGGCATACTCCTCGCTTTAGTGCTCACATCAAAAACTATCTAAGTAAAAATAATAGATACAAATGAACACTAAGGACAACATCGTGTACACAGCTTGCAAAAAATTAATCCTTCCAACGATTACTCTTCTATCGCTTATTTTAAGTACCTTTTCTGCACATGCAGATGAGCTTGACCAATGGCTGGTTGAGTTAATGCAAAAAAGAAATATTCCCGGGCTACAACTTGCTGTCGTTCGAGATAATAAAGTAATTAAAGTTGCCAGCTACGGAGTTGCAAATATTGAAGATAATATTGCAGTTGATGCCGACACTTTATTTGTGATTAATTCCGCAACTAAAGCCTTTGTTGGTGTGGCACTGATGCAGCTTGTTGAGCAAAAGAAATTAGACCTTAATGCGCCTATTGGCACTTACCTACCCGAGCTGCCAACTCAGTGGCACTCTATAACAACAAGAGAGTTAATGAGCCATACATCAGGCTTACCTGACATAATAAAAGATGAAATTGCCAATCTAATCTCAGATCAAGGACCCGATGACGCATGGCAACAAGTACAAACTAAACCATTAGAGTTCGAAACCGGCACCCGTTTTAAATATAACCAAACAAACTACGTCATTATTGGTAAGTTAATTAATAAGTTATCTGGGATTCCATTTCAGCAATTTATAGCAAAAAACCAGTTACAAAAAACTGAGATGAACAGAACACTTCAAGCGGGCTTTGGCAATCTCAACAATGTTGTAAAACACTCGGCTAGACGATACGAAACGCAAGGTAATGAACTAATAAATTCAAGAGAAGCCATTTTCTCACCAATGCTACAAACCGCCGCAGGTATGGCCTCAACAGCAACTGAGCTAGCAAATTGGCTAGTGGCATTACAAACAAATCAATTTATTAATGCACAAAGTATTCAACAAATGTGGACCCCGACTCGACTAAAAAATGGTCATACTCAAGGCTTTAATCAGCGCTTAAATGGCTACAGTCTTGGTTGGCCTGTAATGGGACGAGAAGAACATCCGGCATTAGCTGCCATAGGTGGTAACAGAGCAGGTATCTTTGTTTACCCTGAAGATAATATGTCGATAGTAATCTTAACCAACTTGATTGGCGCAATGCCATCGCAATTTGTAGATGAAATTGCGGGCTTTTATATCCCTGAAATGAAACAAGAAAATGGCTTTGGTTTAGCGAAAAATATTAAACGCTTATGGCAAGTTCTTGAAGTGCAAGGCTATGAAAATGCAATTACAGCTGCCGCTCAATTAACTAAAGACGAGCAGATCCAATTTACTGAAAGCGATATTAACTTATGGGGTTATTCGCTTATTAACCAAGACAAACTCAATGAAGCGTTAGCGATTTTTAAACTAAATACGCACCTTTACCCACATAGTTACAATACCTTTGATAGCTTAGCAGAGGCATACTGGTACCTCGGTGATCTCAAGCAAGCAACCGCCAATTATAACCATGTGTTAAAGCTTAAACCTGATAACACACATGCTAAAAAGCAGCTGGCTAAGCTTGCAAAGTTACTACAGTAGACTTCACTTTATATCTGTCCCACTTTTGATTTTATTAATCCCAAAAGTGGGAAAACCCATCTCACCTAAAAACAACAAAACCTTTAAAATCAATAAATTAAACCTTGGCACGTTCCTCGCTTTTGTGTTGCTAAACCTACAATACAATGAAATATAGCCAATGGATTTAGACAGCACACTAAAACGCAAACCTCAGCAATCAAAAGCTAAAAAATGGCTTTTTGGTGCAGCTATTGGCGTGTCAGCTCTTGGCGCTTTAATGGCGTATCAATGGGCGACCCCCACCGTGGTTGCTGCAAGCCAACTGCAAATAGCAACCGTAGAACAAGCCGATTTTATGGTAAAAATACGTGGCTTTGGCCGTTTAAAGCCAAAGTATCAACGTTATTTAACCAATACCGACACCGCAATGGTCGAAGCTATCCATGTATACCCCGGCACTATTGTTAACAAAGACACGGTAATTTTAAGCCTAGTAAACCCACAGCAAGCGCAGCGTTTATCGGTCGCTCGGCTAGAGCTTGCTCGCCAAAAAGCCAGTGTGAATGAGCAAAAAATTAATCAGCAAAGTGAGCTACTTGAGCGCCAAGCAAATCTCGCCATATTAAAAAGTGAGCTGCAAAGCGCAGAGCTTAGAGTCGATGCCGAAAGCAAACTGATCGAGCAAGGAATTGTTTCAAGCCTCGATTACAAACGAAGCATGCTAAACGTAGCACAGCTTACAGAGCGCGTAAGTATCGAGCAGCAACGTCTTGCACAGCTTAAAGAAATGCACTTACAACGCAGCAAAATACAGCAAGAACTATTAAGCCAATTTGAGCTTAATTATCAGGTTGAGCAGCACGCTTTTGATCAGCTACAAATAACAGCAGGCATCGATGGCATGCTACAAGAGTTGAATGTTGAACTTGGCCAAAACCTAGTGCCGGGCACCCGCCTTGCGGTGGTTGGCTCAAATAAAGCACTCAAAGCAGAGCTAAGCGTGAAGCAAGCTGATGCCGAAAAAGTGGCACTTAATATGGCAGCGAAAGTAAACACCTTTAGCCAAGCAAGCCACGGTGAAGTTGATGCCAAAGTCACCCGAATTGACCCTATCGTTACCGATGGTCGAGTTATTATCGAACTTGATTTACAAGGCACACTGCCTGCCAATGCCCGCCCCGATTTAAGCATTGAAGGCTATGTGGTTAGCAATATTATTCCCGATGCATTAACCATTAACGTGCCACAAAAAGCACAAGCAAATAGCGAAGCCACGCTGTTTAAACTTAATCCAGATACCCAGTTAGCAACGCCAACCAATATCGAATTTGGTACACTCAGTGACAATCATATTCAACTTTTAAGCGGTGCCACCGTGGGCGAACAGCTGATCATTTCAGACCTTTCTAAATGGCAGCATTTGGCAACAATAAAAATCGAACAGGACAGTTTATGAAAACCAATACGCTTATCTCATTAAACAAAATCGCCAAAGTTTATCGCGGCCAAAATGTTGAAACCTATGCATTAAAAGACATCAGCCTGAATATTAACCAAGGTGACTATATCTGCATTAGCGGCCCATCTGGCTGTGGTAAATCGACACTGCTGTCATTATTAGGCCTACTTGATAGCCCAACTGCTGGCGACTATTTCATTAAAGAAGTCGACACAAAAACCCTCGATATGGATCAGCAAGCTGAACTTAGAAACCTTCATATTGGTTTTATATTTCAGTCGTTTAACCTAATTGATGAATTATCGGTTTTTGACAACGTGGCACTGCCGCTCACTTACCGAGAGCCAGCCATGAGCCCTAGCGAAATAGAGCTTGCAGTAAAACAAGCCCTTGATGAAGTTGAAATGGGCCACCGTGCTCAGCATAAACCCAATCAATTATCCGGTGGTCAGCAACAGCGTATTGCCATTGCCCGCGCACTGGCTGGCAAGCCAAGCATTTTATTGGTGGATGAGCCAACCGGTAACCTAGATTCAAAAAATGGTGATGCTGTCATGGACTTGCTTGATGAGCTGAATAAAAAAGGCACCACCATTTGTATGGTAACCCATGACTTACGTTATGCCGGACGTGCTAAAACGCAACTTAAATTGCTAGATGGTGAAATTGTTTCCTACTCAGAAGCTCGCCAAGCACCTAGCAGCGACACCACAGAGCAAGTATTCGAAAGCGCCGAGGTGATGTAATGAAATTAACCAAAACACGCGCCCAACTGAGCTTAGCGTGGGCATCATTAATGAATGCACCGGGCTTTGTCACTGCGGTTATCGCAACGCTTGCTTTAACACTTGCCACCTTGTTTGTAGTGCTTAGCCTTGTTAACAGCTACTTTTTAAAGCCCCTTGATGTGTACGATGAAAGCCGCATGGTGGTGGTTGAGCAATCACTTACTTATGATGACTACGATGCCACCGGCTTTCAAAGCTATCAGTCGATGGTGCATTGGCTTAAGCATAATCAAAGCTTTGAACAAAGTATGATGATCAATGCGGGTGAGCAAATTTTTGCAAACCTCGATGGCGAGCCAAAAGAGCCTGTGCTGTATGTTGGCGGCAACTATTTTGACTTATTAAACACGCCATTTTTAATGGGACAGGGTTTTGATCTTGGAGAAACGCTAGAAACTCCTGATGATCGGGTTGTTATCTCTGCTAACTTCTGGCGTAAACATTACAACAGCGACCCGAACATTATTGGTAAAACACTTTCAGTCATGGCGGGTAAAACCGATTACGTGCACCGTATCGTCGGTGTTGTTGATGACTCATTCAGCCCACCTTACATGTTTAAAGCAAGTGATGTTGAAGTGTGGTTTCCATCAAGTGCGGACCGCCGTTTCTTTCACAATGACGATTGGCAAAGTCCATGGACAAACACTTTTAAAAACCTAAAACTGATTGCAGTTTTAAAGCCTGGGGTCACCATAGATCAAGTTAAAGTCGATTTAAAACAGCAAATTGATACGGTTAAATCGGAGTGGCTAAACAATGGTGGTATCACCGATGTAAAACCTGAAGTAACCCCGTATCGTGACGTTGAGCTGGGTAATAACGATGACTTAAGCTTAATGATGTTAGCCGGTGCAGTAGGGCTACTGATTATTGCGGTACTTAATGTAAGCACTTTATTCTTCTCGCGCGCTCTTGCTCAACATAAAACCCTCGCCTTGCAAGCGGTGTTAGGTGCTAAACGCAGCACGTTATTTAAAAGTATCTTTTTACAGTCACTGATTTTAATGACCTTATCGGTAAGCATTGCGCTGTTTTTATCGGTATGGGGCATACGTTTATTTAAAGTATTGGCAGAAGGACGATTACCACTGGTTAACAGCTTGGCGGTTGATAGCACGTTGGTCATTGTTGCCATCATACTGTGTATTGCTCTTGCTTATATTTTCTCTTTAATTACAGCGCGTTTGGTTAATTACAAAACCCTAAATACGCAAATGCAGAACAGTGGAAAAGGCGGGGTTTCGCAGGTATCTGGCCGTACAGTGCGTATTTTAATTGGCTCACAAATGTTTGTTGCCGCGTTGCTTGTGAGTTTTTCGGTGATGGTAGTGAGTAAAGCCATGGGCACGATTAACCGCCCACTAGGTAGCGATACCGAAAACCTGTATTTTGCCAACCTGTTCCAGCCAAATAATCAGATGTCATTGGCGGAGCGCTACGAACATATGCTGCAATACAAGCAGGTTTTGCTTGATAGCCAAGGCATTGATGATGTTGCCCTGGGTCACAGCCCTGTTTCGCAAAGACAAAACGCTAACACCTTGACAGATGTAAACGGTAAAAGCTCAATTTTCTTCCCTAGTCAGTGGGTAGGGCCTGATTACTTTGCGTTAGTTAACACCAAAATTCTCGCCGGCCGCACCTTTAGCGAGCAAGCAATACGTGGTGAAACCAACGAGATACTGGTATCAGTCAGCGTGGCTGAGAATTTATTACCAGGCCAAGACTATCGAAATATTATCGGCAAGAGCTACCAAGGCTTAGAAGAAAAGATGTATGAAGTGGTGGGTGTAACCGAAGATTTTAATCACCCTAAATACTACGATGAGTCGTTTGGTCGTCACATTTGGTGGCCAGCGACACCATATAGCTACATGTTTACTATCAAAGCTTCTGAAGGCGTTAAGCTGACTAATAAACAAATACTTAATACGCTAAAAGAAAAGAACAGCGACCTAACCATGTGGCAGTTTAATGACCTGCAACAAGAGTACGACAATTTACTGTATATGAGCCGACTGACCGTGGTTCTATGTAGTACCTTAGCGCTATTTACTCTATTATTAGCAGCAATCGGTATTTTTGGGGTACTGAGCTACAACCTAGGTCTGCGCCGTTATGAGTTTGGTATTCGTATGGCATTAGGTGCGAAAAAAGCGCGCTTATTCAAGCTGATGAGTGTTGAAGCTATTATCCCTGTGCTCATTGGTTTTGCGGTTGCACTTGCTGTAGTAATGATGGGTTTTTACATGTTACAAGGCCAGCTAATGTCTTGGCTGATACTTGATGTAAGACTGCAATTACTTGCTTGGAGTATTACCTTATGTATTGCGCTATTCGCTTGCTTTAGACCTTTGGTTTTACTGCTTAAAGCAAAACCTATGGCCGCACTGCGTAACGATTAACAGCACAAAATGGCAGCTTTAGTTTTAGCTTAAGCTGCCTCAACAGGATAATAAGAAAACATCATGGACAAAATCTTAGTCATAGACGATCAAGCTGATGTACGTCTGGCTGCTATTGTTGCATTACAACAACTAGGCTTACCATGCCTTGAGGCCGAAGGCCCTGAACATGCCCTTGAGTTATTAAAAACCGAGCACATTAGCCTGATTTTGCTCGATATGAACTACAAGCTCGACACTACCTCAGGTGAAGAGGGATTACGCTTTTTAAAGCAACTAAATCAATTAGGTTCAACCATACCAGTCATTGTAATGACCGCATGGGCCAGCATTGATGTTGCCGTTAAAGCCATGCAATTAGGGGCTGTCGACTTTGTTGAAAAGCCATGGAATAACTTACGCTTAACTGCCGTTGTGCAACAACAACTCAAGCTCAAGCAAAGTAATCACGACAATGCCTGTTTAAAGGCGCTTACCAGTGACACACAAGCACATTACATAGCTCAATCAGAAATCATGCAGCTGTTGCTTGCCAAAGCTGAGCGCGCAGCAAAAACCGATGCCAGTATTTTAATTACCGGCGAAAATGGCACTGGCAAAAGCTTATTGGCACATTATATTCATCAGCATTCACTCAGAGCTGATAAACGCTATGTAAGCGTGAATGTTGGCGCCATTGCGCCAACGCTATTCGAAAGCGAATTATTTGGCCATAAGAAAGGTTCTTTTACTGATGCCAAAGAAGACCGCCTAGGGCGTTTTGAAATTGCTGAAGGCGGCACCTTATTTTTAGATGAAATTGCGACTTTAAGCCTTGAGCTACAAAGTAAAATGCTCCGTGTGCTAGAAAGCAAAGAATTTGAAGTGCTCGGCTCAAGCCAAACCAAAACCGCCAATGTTCGCATTATTTCTGCCACCAATAGCGAATTAGCTACGGTCATTGAGCAGGGTGAGTTCCGCCGTGACTTATTATTTAGACTCAATACTATTGAACTGCACATTCCACCGCTTCGCGACAGAAAAGACGACATCGCTCCCTTAGCTGAACACTTGTTGTTAGTACATGGTAAAAAATATCAACGCGCGAATATGGCGCTCAGTGATGACGCCCTAAAGGCGCTAAAAAATTACAGTTGGCCTGGTAATATTCGTGAGCTAAGCCATTGTATTGAACGCGCGGTGATCATGAGCGATAACAACAATATTCAAGCCAATGACCTCATTTTAGATCAACCAAGTTGCGAGCAACCAAATAGCAATGCAGAACAAGCTTTGCCACTACTGCCCCTTGAAGAACTTGAAAAACAGATGATTCAAAAAGCACTGCTGCAATTTAATGGCAATGTTATCGCCGCAGGAGAATTTTTAGGGTTAAGCAAATCGGCGATTTATCGTCGCATTGATAAACATCAGCTCGATTTAAAAGAAGTAGAACGCTAAATGAGTAACAAGCTGTCGTTAGAGCAGCGTATTCGACGCTATTTTTATATGCTTGTAGCGGTGCTATTAACGCTTGGTATTGCCCTTTCGCTCAGCTTAAAACTAGATTGGTTTGCCAGTATCAGCCTATTATTGCCGTTTATCGGGATAAGCGCTTTTGCTTTAATTAAAAGCTACCGTACGATCACCGATGTGGTTGAACGCTTTGGTCTGCAACTAGATGCACTGGCAAATGACGAAAGTAATAGTTGGCATTTAGCGTCTTATCAAAGTGGACGAGTCGCAGCGCTTAAGCAAGATTTTGCCAAGCTCAGCAATAAAATAGCCAAGAACAAACGCCATTATATGCAAACAGAAGAGTTTGTTTTTGAGTTTGCCAGCATGCTGGACTTACCCATCGTTATACTAGACCCCCATGGCTTAATTTACTTTAGTAATAAGGCGTTTATAAACAGTATTAGTCATCGCCAAATTGAAGGTAAATCGGCCAGCGACTTAGGCATTGCTCTGCATGATGGCGAATGGCAACAAAATAGTGACTCGCTGTTTAAACAACGCTTTCAAATCTCATCGCAGACTTTTTGGCGGACCGGCAGAAACTTTGAATTACTAACCTTCTTTTCAATTGAGCAACAGCTTCGCGATAACGAACAACTTGTTTGGCAACGGTTAATTCGAGTGTTAAATCATGAAGTGCGTAACTCACTCACGCCGATTTATTCGATGAGTCAATCATTGCAAACCCTTAAGCGCCAAGGGCAAATTAGCAGTCACGATGATCTCGCCCAAGATATGCTGCAAGTAATAGAAAAACGCGCTCAGCACTTGCTTGATTTTGTGGCCAGTTACAGTGCGTTTGCCAAGCTACCACCCGCACAAAAACAGGTAATCAGTAGCGAGCAATTAAACACTCGCTTAAGCGCTATCTTTCCTGAACTAGTAATAAATAGCAGCGAAGAGTTACATTTTAATGCCGACTTAGGTCAGCTAGAACAAGCGTTAATCAACTTGATAAAAAATGCCTTTGAAGCAGGTAGCAATTCAGCCCCTACCCTCACTTGGTCAAGACAAGGTAATAACTTAAGTATTGCAATTAGCGACCAAGGTTGTGGCATTCAAAACCCCGATAACTTGTTCGTGCCATTTTACTCAACCAAGGCAAATGGCACAGGTATAGGGCTGGTGATCACCCGAGAACTTGTGCGCAACCAAGGCTTTGAGTTATCAATAAACTCAAAACCCCAGCAAGGCACAAAAGCTACAATTACTGTGCCTAAGTCAGTCGCTTAATCATGCGTTTTAAGGCGGGCGCTTTCAGAGGCTTATAAAGCAATGGATAGCCCGCATCGAGCACTAACTCGCGTATACCTTCATCATGATTTGCGGTGTTAACGATAGCTGGTAAGCGTGTTAGTGCGGCTTGCTCAATCACTTCAAGGCCTGTTACTCCATCATCAAGCTGATAATCAATAATCAACAATTGCGGTAGGGCTTGGCTTGCCTTTAGCTGCTCAAGCTCCGCTAAGTTAGTGGCCGTTGAGATTTCGCAGCCCCAGTTCTCAAGTAACTGTTTTAATGCCTCTAACACGTTGCGGTCGTTATCAAGCAACCAAATACGCAATTGCCCCAGCTCTGTTTCTTGTGATGCCTCTGCACCTTTGGCTTGCGCTGGTGCAGCGCTGACTTTACAAGGTAAAGTCAGGGTAAATTGCGTACCTTTACCAAGTTCAGATCCCATCACTAGGGGGATTTTAAGCAAATCACAAATACGTTTGGTAATAGCCAGCCCTAAACCTAAGCCTTCAGCACTTGGTTTTGCACCAAGCTGTTTAAACTCTTGGAAAATCGTTTGCTGATCATTAGCAGCAATACCAATACCGGTATCTTCAACAATAAACGACACATGATTATCTTCGTACTGCATTTTTAAGCGCACTTCACCTTGCTCAGTGTAACGAATCGCATTACTCAAAAGGTTACGCAGTACTCGGCGTAATAGCGCTTTGTCGGTATGCAGGCGCACATCGCAGGTTTCAACAATAAATTTCAAACCTTTTTCACGCGCTAAAGCTTCGTAATCATTGCGAAGTGGTTCAACAAGAGAACTGGTTGCAAATTCGCTCATTTGTACTTTAAACGAGCCAGAGTCAAGTTTGGTTAACTCTAAAATACTCGATAACAACTCTTCTGCACTGCCCAGTGAATTTTTTATATTCATCGCCAGCTCTTTAAGCTCGGTGTCTTGGGCCTTTTCATTCATTAAAGAACAAAATAAACTCGCGGCATTAAAAGGCTGTAATAAATCGTGGCTGGCAGCCGCAAAAAACCGGGTTTTACTGACCGTTGCTTGCTCTGCCACTTGCTTTGCCATCGACAACTCTTGGTTTGCCTGTGTTAGCGCCAAGGTGCGTGCTGCTACCTTTTCTTCAAGGCTAACATTTGCTTCGGTTAACGCTTTTTGTTGTTTTACGAACTCGGTGATGTCGGTATAGGTTGTTACAAAGCCGCCACCTGGCAGTGGATTACCTTGCATTTCAAACACGCGACCATCATTGTGCGAGCGCTGGTATTTATAAGCACTGCCTTGGCGTAAATAGGCTAAGCGTTTTTCAACTTCGCTGGTCATGCTCTCGCCGCTAAATAAGCCTCGCTCGGCATTAAAACGAATAATGTCAGCAACTGGGCGGCCTATGTAGAGCGCATCATCTGGGTAGGCGAACATGTTTTTGTAGCCTTGATTCCAGGCTACCAGCCGCAGCTCACTATCAACTACACTGATCCCTTGTTGAATGTTTTCGATTGTTGATTGCAGTAAATCACGATTAAATTTGAGTACTTGGCTTGCCTCATCTACAAATTCAGCAACCTGCTCTAGCGGCTGACGCTGCTCATCTTTGGCTACATCTAAAATAAGCCGCGCCGATGCACCACCTATCACCGCTGACATCTCGCGCTCAACCAGTAGCTCTAACTCAACATTGGCGGGACGCTTCCACTTACTTTTATCATCAGGAAAGTAATGATTAACCAAAGACTGCGCCGCTTCTTTTTCGGCAAATCGCTGCAAAAGTGCACCTAGGTCGTGATAGCTCAAGGGCTGCAGATGATTACTCACCCGTGAATCACTCAGCTGCGATACAAACTTATTGCTCTGTAAGCGTTCTGCCAAGGTTGCACGACTAAATAGCGGCACTAAAAAATACACTAAACAGTTCGCACCTAACGACAGCAACAAGGCTTGGCTGATACTTTCCATGCCTAAAGAAAATAAATCGGTAGGCGCGAGCCAGCTAATTCCCCAAGGCCCATCCACAAGCCATAAGCTATCGCGACCTAAACCTCCAGCAATATTTGGCAGTAAGAGTGTGTAACCCCAAATGATAAAGCCACTTAAAATGCCCAATTGTGCACCGCGACAGGATGCTTGTCGCCACCATAAGCCAATGATCATGGCCGGTGAAAATTGTGCGACTAAGGTAAACGACATTAAACCCACATTGGCAAGGGTTGTACTTTCGCCAAGAACCCGGTGAGTAAAATAACTAAGCAATAAAATCAGTACGATAACGATTTTACGCGCATGTAATAGGTTGTTTTTATCAAGTCCGCGGCTACTCGATGTGAGCTGTGAGCGGCGTAAAATAAATTGATTAATAAAGTCATTGGTGATCATCACTGAAAGCACAATGGATGACACAATCACCATACTGGTTGCCGCTGAAAAGCCGCCTAAAAACGCTAATAGCGCCACAAAGGCATCATCAGCAGCCATAGGTAGCGCCAATACAAAGGTGTCGTAACCGACTTCTTGACCTTGAAAGTAAATTAATCCAGCGTATGCAATTGGTAGAATAAACAGGTTGATAAGTAATAAGTAAATCGGGAATAGCCAACGTGCCGAGGCCAATTCTTTATCGTTATTTTTCTCGATAAAGCTCATGTGGAACTGCCTTGGCAAACATAAGGTCGCCAAAATACCAAGTAAAGTATGGGCAACATACACATAGGTCGGGCTTTGTGTAGCAGCCACTTGCTGATCAATATTTAGTTCATAGGCTTTATCGTACAGTGCCACAGGGCTATCAAATAGCGCAAAACACACATACAAACCCACAGCTAAAAATGCCAATAACTTAACCACAGATTCAAAGGCAATACTTGCAATAAGACCGGGGTTATGTTCGCTAGGCTTTAAGCGCCTTGCACCAAATAAAATAGCAAACAGTGCTAATACAAGCGTGATATAAAAAGTACTATCGGCCCATACTTCATGGCTTTGCATCATTGAACGGTTAGTTAATAAATTAATACTTTGTGCGGTAGCACTTAGCTGCAAAGAGATATAAGGCACAATGGCAATCACTGAAATCAATGAAATGAGCCCAGATAAGCTCGACGACTGACCATATCGCGTAGCAATAAAATCTGCCATCGAGGTTATTTTTTGCTGCCTACAAATATGCGCTATACGGCAATACACTTGCCAACCAAAAATAAATAGCAAAATAGTGCCGGCATAAGTCGGTGCTAGCCACCAGCCATTATATGCAGCTTGTGCTGTGGTACCAAAAAACGCCCAAGAGGTGCAGTAAACTCCAAGCGATAAACCATAGGTTAAGCCTTTAAAAGGCAATACTTTTCTTTTATCAGCCCAGCCTGCAACCGCAAATAAAATTGCCAGATATACAATTGCAAGAAGGCTTATTGACCAAATTGAGAACATCGTGTGTTTTTATTTTAATTGTTATAGCACCAGCATAGTTTTTATTGCGCGTAATTTACAGCCTAACTTTAGTGCTAATGCATTGTATTGCTGAAGTTTAAAAAACAAACACAAAGAAATGAGAATTATTTTCAATTGAGTGTTGACAGACACGTAAATCTAATTGATAATCACTATCAACAAGACAGTAAAGTGTTATGACTTGTTCGGAATAAACTGATTTGTTTCTCGACCCTGAAACACGTGTGGCCCACGATAAAGCTAAGATCGCCTGTTGCTAATCGCAACGCCCCTTGATATTGGCAACAGGTGATCGCCCTACTATTTTACTTGCTACATTGCTCATATCGGTGACGGTAGATATGAAACTAAAAAAGCCCTTGCAGGGCTTTTTTTATGTCTAAAAGTTAATGCGTTAACTTTATCGACGGTTCTTACGCGCACGCGCTCGGCGTTGTTTTTTCTCTTCTTCTTTTGCGGCTTTTTTTGCCTCTGCAGCAGCGCGAAGCTGTGCAACCATTTGCTCTTCTTCTTCACGCATGGCCGGTGTTTCCATGGTAATACGACCAATAATGCCATCGCGTAATTCGTTAATAAGAATTTCAGACATCTTGTAAGTATCGATTTGATTACCACCGCGGATACAGCCACGCTTTTTACCTGCCATTTCAACAAACTCCCAGTCAGACTCTGGTAGCTCGTCAATTTTATAACGGCTTTTTAAAAGCTCTGGGTATGCATGCAGTAAATATTCAGCGGTGTAACTAGCCACTTCTTCGTAATCGATAGCGGTATCACGAATTGCACCGGTTGCTCCTAAACGATAACCTGAGTTTTCGTTTTCTACTTTAGGCCACAACATGCCCGGCGTGTCGTAAAGCATAATGCCATCGTCAAGCTTAATACGTTGCTGCGCTTTTGTTACCGCAGGCTCATTACCTGTTTTTGCCACAATACGGCCAGCTAAGGTATTAATAAGTGTTGATTTACCAACATTGGGAATACCCATGATCATGGCTTTAATTTGTTTATCAGCACCCACTTTATGCGGCACTAATTTTTTACAAAGTTCATTAATACGGTGTACTTCACCCGCTTTATCATTACCAAAATCAATCGCTTTCACGCCACTTTGCTGCTCAAAGTAGTCTTTCCAAGCTTGCGTCAACTTAGGATCAGCTAAGTCCGCCTTGTTCATGATTTTGATCACCGGTTTATCGCCACGAAGCGCAGTAACCATTGGGTTTTCACTACTGTAAGGAATACGGGCATCAAGTACCTCAATGATCACATCCATCTGTGGCATGATTTCTTTAATTTCGTTGCGGGCTTTGTTCATGTGACCCGGGAACCACTGTATTCCTGCTCTACTCATTAGATTATTAAGCTCTTTATTTTAAAGGCTAACGCCATGGGGATTTTGCTGATAGGTATAGTTTACTACATCAAGCAGGATTGTTTAAAAATAAAATCATGCCTTCCATCACCACGAAAGACGAGCGACTACATGCGCTGTATCTGCATGCAGTGAGAATGACCAACCATTGCGCTCACATAAGCGTTGCACAATACCTAAACCTAAGCCGTAGCCGTGAGAAGCTGTTTCAGTCGCCGTATACTGGGTATCACCGCCACTGAACTGATTAGTGATTAATAATTCATGCTCTTTAATCAAAATTGCAATCGGTTCCTGTCCTGTAAGGGTATGCTCAAACGCGTTTCGCACCAGGTTATTAACGGCAATAGAAAATGCCTGTGCATGCCCATAAATTATGGGATTGGCGAGCTCATCAAGTTCAACACCTACGAGCTTACCGTTTAACAAATAGCGTTGCTGCTCTACTGCTTTTCTTACCAGTGGCATTACTAAAAACTGCTCATCATACAAGCCATCATCAGTTTCACGAGCAAGACACAAAAACATTTCGATCATTGTATTCATGTCGTGTGTTGCCCGCCTTACACGATCTAGCACCTTCATATCGGCAGGAGTCAATTGGCTTTGTTCTAAAAGCTCTAGGGCGCCGGTAATGACTGTCACTGGCGTGCGCAATTCATGGCTTGCTGAGTCTGTAAAATAGCGTTCTCTTGCGATGAATGCACTCACTCGCTCAAAAGCCTGCTCTATTGTATTTGCGAGCATGCCAACTTCATCATTTGTATATCGGTTAGCATGTATACGCTTGTACTCTTCGTTTGATAATTGCTCAGGATCAATGTCGGCCACAGCTTTAGCAAGTTGAGTTACGGGAGCCAAAGCTCGACGCATCACAACAATTCCAAGCCCAAAGCCTAATAACCCCAATGTTCCTACAAGGCTGCTAATAATAAGTAATAACCACCAATCCTCTGACGAAGAAGCCTCAATCTGCGCGACATCAAACACTACAAACCCAGGTGACTGCTCATTGCCTGTATCAATTACGGCAACATGTAATTCTTCGCTATCAAATTCATACAAGCCTACTGCTGGATTTGTTTGCGCCCACGCATGAAGTGATTGAGGTAAGTTATCTACTTTATCGTACGCCTTAAGATTTGTAGTAATAGCAGGGTAGTTATCTGATGCAACTTGCAATTGCTGGGTTAGCACACGATCTTCACTCAATCTTATTGCAGCAAAGAAAGCAAACCCCCATGCAATACTGAGCACAGCCACACACATTGCAAATGCGATAGCGACACGTTTGTGCAAACTATGCCGATACATTATTGCACGTCCTTTGCAATTCGATAGCCAATACGGTGCACAGTATGAATCAATGGCGTATCAAATGGTTTATCAATTGCCTGTCTTAACTTGTACATGTGCGAACGAAGCGCGTCACCATCGGGAGGCTCATCTGCCCATAATAAAGTTTCGAGACTATCGCGTGTAACAACAGAAGGAGATACCTCCATTAACCGCTGCAATAACTTCATACTTGCAGGATTAAGCTCAATAAGCTGGCCTGCACGATGTACTTGCAAGGTGGACTTATTCATCGTTAGATCAGACACAGTCAATACCTTGTTGGTATTGCCGTGACTCCGCTTATAAAGAGCTTGCAGGCGCACATGTAACTCTTGCAATGCGAATGGCTTTACCAAATAATCGTCGGCTCCGACTGCAAACCCTCTCAGTTTATCATCAAGCGTGTCTCTCGCAGTGAGCATAAGTACAGGTGTTTCAACGTCAGCTTCAGCTCGCAACTTTTGACAAAAGTGTAAGCCATCCATCCCTGGAAGCATTAAGTCTAAAACAATGACATCAAACTTGTTGTTCATCGCTAGTTGCATTGCACTTATACCGTCATAAGCAAAGTCCAAGAGATAACAGTGCCTTTCTAGATACGCAGCAATATTCGCACTAATGTCACGATTATCTTCAACAATCAAAGCTCTGATCGGCTCAGTATTCAAAGCATCTAGCATTTTTCTTCCTTACCAAGCGTAATCTAATCGCAATCCGATCAGCGGTTCAGCTTCGCTATCGTCAACGACTTCATTTCCTCGGCGGTAATCAAACTCAGTGTCATCAGCTGATGAAGCTGCCGTGACATTTATAACATCAAGGAAGGCGGTAACATCAATAGGACCAAAGGCACGTCGGTAATCTACACGAACATTCAATGAGCCTGATCCTTCTTTACGGCCAACATTACGCTCTGTAATTTCCTTAGAGTAACGCAAAGGCTGTCCTGGTCCCAAAACATCTTCATGTACAATAAATATGTCATCTGGTCTGCCAGAAAGGTATTTATATCGTCCAGCAAGCTTCCAACGGTCACTTATCTCCCATGTCAGCCCTAACGTGGCAACATGTTCACGACTAAATTCAGCAGCTACGTCGCCAAAACCATCCTTTCGGTCTACGACCGCATCATTGTAAGAATAGGTTGCACTGGCGTAAAGACCTTCGAAAATAGTAGCATTAAGCACAAAATCAGCACCATATGAAGTACCATCACCATCATTTGCATAAGTTCCACTGGTACGGTCTAGGTCAACCACTAAGTCGCTAAGTTGCTGATAATAAACTTCCGTTAGTAATGACCAGTTGGCATTAGGGAAATATTTAAAACCAACACTCGTATGGGTAATTTTTTCAGTTTTAAGATTATTAGTCTCGTTAGCTGCAAGTTCTAAATATCGCGGTGACTGATGAAATAACCCCGCCGTTGCAAAATACCTTACCTTTTGACTTGGCATCCAGTTGATGCTGAATCGAGGTGATATAAAACTTTCATCAGCAAACCCATCTCGTTCAAATCGTAAACCTGTACCAAAATCCCAATCACCCATTTCAAAAATTTGTTCTATGTAGCCTGTATAGTTTACTTCTTTCAAAGACGTGACTGAATTAAGGCTTTCAGGGGTTAGTACAATAAACTTTTGCTGTGGGTCTGGTCTATAATCGTCACTATCATAAACATACCGATTCCATTCACCATCTAAAAAGGTGCTGTAATCTAGTTCAATTTGCGTAATTCGGGCACCGACGCTCAACATCCCTAATTGATTTTCTACCTCGAAATCACTTCTCCAACCAATTTCTGTTTCACCTTCAGATATAGTGATAATGTCTTCTCGAATAGGGTATTCAGAAGCTGGCGTTCCCTCAGGCACAAGATCTGGATAAGCCTCACCTTCAGAGCTCAATTTATCACTTTTTCGGTAGTAAACTTTATTAGTCAAAACAGCGGTTTCACCAAGTAACGTGGTCAAAGTTAAACCATACAAGTCACTATCTTGCTCGGCATTTTGCAATGCAGTATCTTCAAAATTAGGTGATTCAGAAACATGCTCAACGCCACGAGTATATTTCTCATGCGTATCCATGAGTAACACTTCAAAAGTGTTATTTTGATTAATGGGTATCACTGATTTAAAAATAATATCCCTTAAAACAGGTTCACCAATATCTAGCTCTTCGATAGTTTCAAACAAGGCACCAAAATCTAACCGCCTTGCAGAAAAAAGCATAGTTGCTTCATCAGTGATATTTATAGGGCCGTCATAACCAACTTCATAACCAGCAAGGTCGTAGCGAAAACTTGCAGATGGGCTAGGGTTACCATCGGCCACTTCTAGCTTCAGTAAAGACCCTGCACGACCACCATAAGCTGCTTGCCACCCGCCGGGTGAAAATTCTGCTCCATTTATCACATTGGGGGCAAATATAGAAAAGCGACCACCGCCGCCTACATCTTCCTCTTCACCTAACGTCGCATCAAAGTGAATAGCTTTATCAAAAGGAAAATCATCAACAAAGAGTAAATTATCTCTTGGGCCTCGACCACGCACACTAAAACTTGCAAATTCACTGTCAGATGCGACACCTGGCAATCCATCTAGAGAAAGTAGTGGATCTGCACCTCCTCCCACGGCACTTCGCAGAGATTCTCTGTCGAGATAGGTGCTAGAGCCTGAAGTAAATGTATCAGCTTGTTGGGCTCTTACTTCAACTACTTCTATGGCTTGTTCTCTAAGGTCAAATTCAACCTTCGTATTTTTACGAGTTACAACGCGAATACTTGGTTCGTATAAAGCCGCAAAGCCACTTTTTGTAATCTTTATTGAGTAAAGGCCCGGGTCGAGTTGCTCAACAACAATACGCCCTTGTAGATCAGTTTGTAAGGTTTGTATTGCAGAGGTTTCTCGTTCCTTAAGTATGACTTGTGCGTTTGGAAGTGGTCGATCTGTAGTCTGATTTTTAACAATAACCGTTATTGCCCCAGGCTCTTCTACTGCGTAAGAGTAAAATGCCAAACTACTCAACAATAGCCATGTAAATGACCAGAGTATCTGTCTAAATTGTTCTTTCATAATTGCGTCCCTCTTGGCATCAACCATGATCTTGATTTCAATAACTTGCACATACTTTCATCCTCCCAAATAGCCCTAATTATTGAATTCGAATTAATCAACTTTAGACGTTAGCAAAGTAAATGTGACTAAAATGTCACCGGCGTAATTTAGGTTTATGAATGCTGCCTGTGATAATAAATAAGGATTAACCAAAAGTTTCGCTGGAGATATTTAAGCGTCGGTAAGATTAATTGCGCTATAATGGCGCAAATTTTTTCAAGTAAGCAGTTATGGCTCTTAAATCAACCATTATTAAAGCGCAATTATCGCTAAGCGATATGGACCGCCACATTTATCAAGATTTCAATTTAACACTGGCACAACATCCATCAGAAACCGAACAACGCTTGATGATCCGCTTGTTAGCTTTTGCACTTAATGCTCGTGAAGGCTTAGAGTTTACGAAAGGCTTATGCGCAGATGACGAGCCAGAGCTTTGGCACATTAACTACAGCGAAGAAATTGAATTATGGATTGAGTTAGGTTTACCTGATGAAAAACGTCTAAAAAAAGCCTGCAATAAAGCCAAGCAAGTTGTTTTGTATACTTACGGTGAAAATAACCAAGCAATTTGGTGGCAAAAACATCAGCCTAAGTTGTATGATTTTAAAAACTTGAGTATTTTTAGTCTCGATTATGCTGCTACCCAAGCACTAGCAGAGTTAGCCGATCGTAATATTAAGCTCACCATCACAGTTCAAGATGGCGAAGTATGGGTTAGCTCAGATACAGCAAATATCGAAATTAAACCGCAACAGTTAATGTAAGGAATGCGATGGCAATTAGGCAGGTTGTAGTATTACACGGACTTTATATGTCAGGCTTTGTGATGCGCCCTCTGTGTGCGCGTCTCGAAAAGTCAGGGCTTAAAATACTCAATTTGACCTACAATACACTCTCCCCCGATAGAGCTGCAATTTTCGATAAGATTGATCGCTTTATTAATGGTAAGCCAACCGCCTTGGTTTGCCATTCAATGGGGGGGTTAGTCGCCCGCGCTTACCTTGAAGCCAATTCACTACAAAGTCGCCATGTCGAAAAGGTGATCACCTTAGGCACCCCACATAAAGGCAGCCATATTGCTAAGCAAATGCAGCAAAAAGGCTTTGAAATGCTGTTAAAAAACAGTGTGGAATTTTTATTATCAGAGAATGGGGATTGGCCGTTTAATGCCAAGCTTTATAGTATTGCTGGCGACTTACCAATAGGGCTAATGCCACTGATTGCCAAAGGCAGTGTTTCTGATGGTACGGTTTTGATAGATGAAACCAAACTCAATGGCATGGCAGAGCATAAGGTGTTTCATTTGAGTCACACCAGTATGATCTACTCACGCCAAGTGATGGATTACATTATTAAGCTTATAAATCAAAGTGAGTGATACTTTAATCTTCAGCACTTGCAGCCACTTTGTATGAGATTAATACAATGATCCCTAAAATCAGTGGTACTGGTGCAGCAATGTAACCAAAGGTATCAAAGTTTGCGAAGCTAGCGCCTGCTAAATGACCTACTAAACCGATAACAAATGCAAGTAATGCAATCACTACAACAACTATTTCAGCTTTACTTTCTTTAACTGTTTTACCGTCCATTTTTCTTCTCCTGGTTAAATGCGGTAAGGTCATTATGCGCTTCTATTTCGTTGCTTTTTTGACCTAAATCAAGTTCTAAATCGGCGTGTTTATCAGCTAATACAAACTTTGTTTTAGATCATACTTTCTGCTTAATTTTTGCATATCTGCAAAATAAGGTAGATTTTTTGCTCAGTTGCCCCAAGTCTATATAACAGGTAATTCAATGTTATGTTGATAGTGCACTAGCGGGTAAAAACCGCCTTTGATAGCTAAAACCTATCACGGTGTTCGAATTAAACCATTTTACAGATTAGCCAAGATGGCTAATACTTAACACCAAGCACTAGCAAGTAAACAATTAACGGTTTTTTAAGGAGCAATCTATGTCACAGGTAAATGCAATTGGTTTAAACAGCGCAAAAAGTGAAGACATCGTAAATTCACTAAACTCTTTACTAAGCTGCTACCAAATTCAATACATGAACGCACGTGGTTTCCATTGGAATATCAAAGGTCGAAACTTTTTTGAATTACACCTTAAATTTGAAGAAATTTATAACTTACTACTTGAGAAAGTAGATGAGATTGCAGAGCGTATTTTAACCTTAGGTGGTACACCTGTGCATGCATTCTCTGAGTACATTGAAGCAAGCAAGATCAGTGAAGCTAAAAATATCACTGAAGGTACTGCTGCTGTTGAAAATCTTTTAGCGGGTTACAGCACGCTTATTCAGATGCAGCGTGAAATCTTAGCGCAAGCAGGTGATGCGGACGACGAAGGTACAGCATCATTAATGGGCGACTACATTAAAGAACAAGAGAAACTTGTTTGGATGTTAAAAGCTTACCTTGGTTAATGTTTAGAACAGAGACTAAAAAGCCCTCAATTGAGGGCTTTTTTACTTTAACCACTTTCTTAAATTTTCGTACTCGGGCCTTGCTTGAAAAAGACTCTCGGCATCTGGATGAAAATAAATATCCATTTCTACCCCCGACCAAACGACCTCTAACAAATTGCGGGCAATGATATTTGCTTTAATATAATCAACACGTTTGTAGCCCCGCGCTTTTACGGCCTGAAAGTAAGCCTTTGCAATCTCAATACTATCAGCCGTCGCTAATTCAAATTGCTCCAAATTCACTACCGCATACTGAATTGATTGTTCAGGGTATTTCATGATTTCTTGACCGACTTCAATGCTAAATGAAGCAACCGCCTCTTTGTTAAAGCTGCCGCTCATTTCCACATAAATCACTGGCGGCTCAACAAAATAGCGCCAATCACCATGGGCTTTAAACATGCTTACCCCTTTGAAATACAACTTAAGTTTACGCTTATAAGCGTTATTTACTTATTTATCTAAGCCTTAATTCGGTAATAAAGCAATAAAAAACGCCATTTCTAATGCCTTTTCCTCAAGGCTTTTAAAACGACCAGATGCGCCGCCATGGCCTGCATCCATATCGGTTTTAAACACCAAAATGTTGTCATCAGTTTTAAATTCACGCAGTTTTGCCACCCACTTCATTGGCTCCCAGTATTGCACTTGAGAGTCATGAAAGCCGGTAGTTACGAGAATATTAGGGTAGTCCTGCGGCTTAATATTATCGTACGGCGAATATGCCTGAATCACATCATAAAACGCAGGGTCATTTGGATTGCCCCACTCGTCATATTCATTCGTAGTAAGAGGAATACTCTCATCTAGCATGGTGGTTAGCACATCTAAAAATGGCACATGACAACCGATACCTAAATAAAGCTCAGGAGCTTGATTTACTACAGCCCCCATCAGTAACCCTCCAGCACTACCACCAGAGGCAAATACTTTTTCTGGGTGTGCATAGCCTTGCGTAGTAAGAGCACGCGTAACATCAATAAAGTCACTAAAGCTGTTTTGCTTATATTGCTTTTTACCTTGTTCATACCAGTGACGGCCTAGCATTTCGCCACCACGAATATGCGCAATCGCATAAACAAAGCCACGGTCTAGCAAACTTAATGAGCTGCTTGAAAAGCTAGGATCGATGGTAATTCCGTACGCACCATAGCCATATTGCAGTAGTGGGTTAGTGCCATCTTTATTAAATTTATCAATACGATAAACCAAAGACACCGGCACTTGTTCGCCATCTCTTGCGGTGATCATTAAACGCTCTGAACGGTAGTTTTGCGGGTCAAACTCGCCGAGTACTTGCTGTTGTTTTAATAAGGTTTTGTTCCCGGTTTTTAAATCAACATCATACAAAGAACCCGGCGTTGTTAAGCTCGAATAGTAAATGCGTGCAGTGCTCACATTCGGCTCTGGGTTCATTGCAATTGCGGCATAATAACAAGGATCATCAAACTCTAAAGTAAGGCGCTGATCGTGCTGATTAACTACCACAAAACGTGTTTGGCCTAGCTCTCGCTCAGTGAGGATAAGGTAGTCATCGAATATCTCAACCCCTTCTAACAACACGTTTTCGCGATGCGGGGTATGTTCTTGCCAAAGACTTTTATCGCCAACGGTACTTTGTGTCGCAGTCATTAAGCGAAAGTTTTTCGCTTGCCAGTTAGTCACAATGTAAAAGGTATCACCTAGCTTATCGACATCGAACTCATGGCCTTCTTCGCGTGGCATTAAAGCGCTAAACTCCCCCTCTGGGTTATTAGCATCTAGCACCCAAGTATCGTTTGTTTCTGTAGTTGCAAGATCAATTATGATAAGGCTTTCATCGCGGCTTTTGCCAAGCCCCATAAAAAAGCTTTTATCTTGTTCTTCATAAACCAATACGTCATCAGCTTGCGAGGTGCCTAAAACATGGCGGTAAACCTGAAAACCCAACAAAGTTTGTAAGTCTTTTTTCACATAAAAAACGGTTTTACTGTCATTAGCCCATACCACTTGACCTTCGGTGTTTTCGATAACATCACTAAACATCTCACCATTGGCAATATTTTTAAAACGCACGGTATATATACGGCGACCTTCGGTGTCTTCTGAGTAAGCAAGTAGCTGTTCGTCAGGGCTAATAGCCACTTCGCCCAACTCATAAAATTCGTAATCGCCGGCTAATTGATTTACATCTAACAACAAGTGCTTATCGCGCGCTTCTATTGAGCTGCTGCGATAATGGCGCGCATATTCATCATCGCCACGTACTTCTGAGTGATACCAATACTGACCATCTTTCACAGGTACCGTGTTGTCGTCTTTTACAATACGGTCTTTTAACTCATTAAATAATTGTTCGCGCAGAGGTTTTATGTCTGCTAGTTGCTTGTCGCAATAATCGTTTTCGGCATTTAGATGCGCTAATACATCCTCATTTTCACGCTCATCATCACGCATCCAATAATAATTATCGGTGCGAGTCTGTTGATGAGTAGTTAATTGATGAGGGTGTTTTTTGGCAACAGGTGGATGCGCTAATAAAGACAAAGAATACGATTTTGATGACACAGGGAAAAACCAAAGTAAAAAACGAATTGCTGGCAGTTTATCACAGAATTATACCAATCAGCTTAATTAAGCAGTCTATTTTGAGGCAATAAAACCTCGTTGATAACAAGGCAAAAATTTCGTTATTTAGTTGTTCTAAATGAGAAATTTTTAACGCAGTTAGCGACAGGTTTAATCCCTCAAAATGATTAAGTATTATTGCGGGTTGGTATTAAAAAAGCCCACTCAAATTGAGTGGGCTAAGCAATGCTAAAATAGCATTTAGGGGGAAACTGTTAATGTGACACTTGTTGCCACGCCATAGCCCAACTTTTCCCAACTCCCGGTTCAAAGAGTGGGTTATGTGAATCTTTAACACGGCAAAACTCACTAAACGGCCATGGCTTGCACATGTAAATATGACCCGTTTTAGGTTGAAGTACTTTTACACCTGCATTGTAATCATTGCATGCTTGTGGGTAGACATAGTCATACTCGTTTAATCTATCTTGTACTCGCTCTTCACATTTAGCGATGCAATTAAACGCCACTTTTACATGTGTTATACCCGAACCTTCTAGGGCATAAATTTGGTTTGAACGGTATGCAACCACCAAACCTTGCTCTGTCATTTTGCCCGCTTTAACCAACGGAATATGCACATTAATATGTTCAGCCACAGAGCGAGGCCAATTATGAGGCTCTCCATCATCTGAGCTCACAATTGCATATTCGAATGATAAATCGACTAGCTCTCCTTGCATGTCATAAAAGGTCACTATCACCTTATCACCAACAAAAAGTTGGGTATGATGATTTAAGCAACCAATTGGCAACCATCTTCCAGAGGCCATTGACGTATGCATAAACAAAATATCACCCTAAGAGCAACGAATAGGTACTATAGTAACAATCGAACAAAATATTTATGTAAAGTTTGAGGCAAAAGAACCAAAGCACGTAGATTATGTGCTTATCAGCGGTCCCGCTATCATAGTCTTAAAACCTTAGACCGGAAACTTTGCGTCCTAACCTTTCAGTTAGTTTGCCAAAAACAAAATGAGTATAATCGCGACCAGAAAACAAATCAAACAAAAGAATGTAATCAAACATTATATATAGCAAATAGTTACTATATTTTAGTAACAAAAAAGCCAACCGTTTGGTTGGCTTTTAAATAGCTAGTCTGTACTAATTATGAGCTGGCTTAGTTCTGGTAACCACTCTATAACCTGCACGGAAGATATTAAGAACACCATTGCCCACATCACTCATCACAATGTACAAACATGGAACAAGTACTAATGTAATTAAGGTTGCGAACATTACCGCAAAACCAAGTGCTACTGCCATTGGAATTACGAACTTAGCTTGTAAGCTGGTTTCAAACATAATTGGTAATACACCGGCAAAGGTCGTAATTGAAGTCAGTGTGATTGCTCTAAAACGTGCACACCCTGCTTCTATAACTGCTTCACGTGTAGAAAGCCCTTCGCGACGCGCTTGGTTTACAAAGTCAGTCATGACCAGTGAGTCGTTGATCACCACCCCTGCAGCAGCGATTAAGCCAAAGCCCGACATTAAACTAATGTCTAGACCAAACCATAAGTGACCCCAAATTGCACCGGTTAAGCTAAATGGAATAACCGACATTACAATGAGTGGTTGCGAATAGCTCTTGAGCGGTACTGCAAGCAAGATATACACTAAAATCATACCACCAATGAAGAACATAATTTGCTCATTAGCTTGTGCTTGCTGCTCTTCAATTGAGCCACCTAGCTCAGTTTTTACTGATGGATACTCTTCTTTAAGTTGCGGTAACAGAGTCTCTTTAACTTGCTTAACGACTTCGCCTGGCTCAATCGCTTCTTCATCGATACTGCCATAAATATACACAGTTCGATAACCTCCTTCGCGGCGAATATAGCTAATACCTGGCTTTTCAGTCAGCTCTACAACATCACCTAATAGTACTTCTTTACCTTCAGGTGTTGTAATTACTGCATGTTTAAGAGATGCAAATGCTTCACGTGTCAGTTTAGGGTAACGCACCATTACGCGCACTTCTTCGCCACGGCGAATAACACGTTGCGCTTCACCACCGTAGAAGCTTGCGCCAACTTGGTTTGCGATATTGGCAAGATCTAACCCTAAATCATATGCCACAGGTTTTAAGCTTAATTGCACTTCTTTGCTCGCCGGGTCGATGGTCGAGCTAATATCAAATAAGCCTTTTTGCTGTTGCAGTAATTGAATAAAGCGACGACCTGCCTCATTCAATGTATCGATGTCAGGCCCATACAGTAAGTAGCCAAACTCACCATCCATGCCGCCACCATTCACATCATCGTAAATTTGTAATGATTTGACACCGGCAATACTTGGCATTTGCTCACGCCAGCGACGAGATAATTCAAATGCGTTGTATGGACGAAGATCTTCATCAACAAGTGGCGCTAAAAGCTGCGCTTCAGTACGCCCTTGGTTAAAGACTAAAATGTCACGAATAAGTTTTTGACCAAATTCACGCTCGGTTTCTTTATCAACATTAACCACCATCGCTTCAATTTCTCGAATTGCGTTAATGGTTTGAATATCCGACGCATTTTCATTCATTTCTAAACGAATTTGCGGGAAATCATGCGGTACTTTTGGGGTTGGAACAACACGCACTTGATTTGATGAAATCAAACCAAACGTCATAATTAATAAGCCCACAAAAGAAAATAAAACAAGCCAGCGCCATTCAACACAACGTACGATAAATGCTTTATAAGGACCATTTACAAACTTAAAAAAGCGCTTATTAAAACGAGCACGCCAGCTGTTTGGATTAATAGGCGGAAATTTAGTGTGGGCGATATGAGCAGGTAATATAAGCTTCGACTCAATCAAACTGAATATTAGACACAGAATAACCACCACCGCGATACCAAAGAAAAATGCACTTTCTGGCCCGCTTGATAATGTAAACGGTGCAAACACAGCAATCGTAGTCAGTACACCAAATGTAGCTGGGGTAGCAACACGTTTTGCACCATTCACTACATTGACAACACCACCGCCTTTTTTCTCAATTTCGGTGTAGGCGCTTTCCCCTATAACTATGGCATCGTCGACCACGATCCCCAGCACCATAATGAATGCAAATAACGACACGATATTAATACTGATACCAAATAATGGCATCATCATCATTGCGCCCAAGAAACACACAGGTAAACCAATCATTACCCAAAGCGCTAACTTAAAGCGTAAGAAGATAGACAACATAATGGCAACCAAGATAGCCCCTTGAATTAGGTTGGTTTTCATCATGTCTAAACGTGCGTTAAGGTAATAGGTCATATCCATAAGAGGTTCAAGACGCAAGCCCGCAGGCAGCTCTTTGTTTTTCTTATCAATATACGCTTTCACTGAATCTGCAACCGGGATCATGTTTTGTTCTTTGGTTGCTTTTACAGACAAATAAACCGCATTTTCGCCGTTAAATTTAAAGTAGCGTTCACCTTCAATAAATTGATCTTTAATTACAGCGATATCTTGCAACAATACCTTCGCACCATTAGCCCCCACCTTGACTGGAATTTGGCGGAACTCTTCACCACTGTAATATTGGTTTTCAACACGAACAGAGATAATACCTGCATCAGTGCGTAATTGGCCGGCAGATATGTTGGCTGAATAACGACGAACAGCACCAGCTACATCACTTAACGTTAAGTTGTATTGGCGCAGTGAGTCTGGGTCAATTTCAATCGCTATTTCATCTAACGGCACATCGTTTTGCACCAGCGATACGTTTGATAATTGCAGCAACTCATCTTCAATTTGATTTGCTACAGGCTTTAACTCTGTCAGCGGAATATCACCAACGAGCGTCATACCGATCACGTCTTGACGAAATTCAACCTGACTAATGGTGACAGGCTCCATTCCCGCAGGGAACGTGGCAATACTGTCGACGCGTAACTTCACTTTGTCGAGCACATCAGTGAGCTCAGCATCTGTGTTTATCTCAAGACTGGCACGGCCACTGTTTCGAAACGAGCGGTAAACACCGCGCTTAATTTCGGTAACATCTTTTAGTGACTCTTCAATTTTGATCAGAATACTTTCTTCTATTTCTTGTGGTGAGGCCCCCGGATAATTCGCCTGCACCTCAATATAGTTAATTTCAACATTCGGGAACATCTGGCGCTGAATAGTGAAATAACTAATGATCCCCATGATGATGATAAACACCATCATTAAGTTAGCAGCGACCGAGTTATTAGCAAAATAGGCTATCAGGCCTGACTGCTTTTCTGTGTTTGTATCAGTCATAGTGTTACCTTAAAGCTTTTCAACCGCTGCAGTTTCTGCATCGCTTGTCATTTCTTTCATACCAGCAATCTTTACTTCCATACCCGCTTGAGGGTACTCAGGTAAAGTAAGAACAAGCTGGTCATTCACTTCAAGGCCATCACTAATGTAGAAGTACTCACCTTCTTCACGTACTACAGTTACTTTTCGTGGTTCAAGTTTATTCTCATCATTTACAATCCACACTGTTTGGTTATTTACCAAAGACTGCGGTAAACGATAGATATTTTGTAACATGGCACCTGCAAAGTTAACTTGTACATAAGCACCAAATTTAATTGGTTGTACGTCATGCTTTAAACCGTATGGGTCTTCAACACGAACCACTAAGTTGCTCATACGTGTCGCGTTATCTACAACGCCTAGATCGCGGTCAATCTCTGCTTCACGAGTAAAGCTGTTTAAGCCTTTATTGATAATGGTCGCTTTAACGCCTTTTAAGCGCTTAGGTAAAAACACGCTGTCAAAGCCAGCAATTGGTACGATAATTTCTGCACTTTCAATGTTATTTAGCTCAGCAACCTGGCTACCTACATTTATGTATTGACCAACACCAATTTCACGGCTGATCACTAACGCATCGTAAGGTGCTCTCACTTCACAACGAGCAAGGTCACGCTCAGCACGTTTAAGTGCTGCTTGCGCTGATTTAACAGCTGCTTGCGCGCTTAAAACTTGAGGTTTACGTAAGAATAAGTCCGTGCGCTCGCGCTCTGGATAGCGTCTTGCCTCATCCAATGCAACTTTAGCTTGTGCTTGCTCTTCAATCAGAGCTGCTTGAGCACTTGCTAATGATGCTTCAGCTTGAAGTACAGCGGCTTCGTAGTTGTCTTTCTCGATAGTGAATAACACTTCACCACGAGCGACAATCCCACCGGGTACAAAGTTTGGATGCCAACTGGTCACTTCACCTGCGACTTGCGATGCCAATAATGTACTTTCAAGTGGCTTCACTTCACCGTAGCTATTAATAACCACTTGATGATCATCGCTGGCAACAGGTTCAACTTGGACAAGAGGTCGAACATCTACCACTTCCTTGTCTTTTGGTTCTTGGGCAATAGCATTGATACCCATAAAGCCAATAATACCGACCGCTAAAGCAACGATTGGCAATATCCATTTTAGTAATCTCGTGCTCATAACTTACACCTTTAATATTTTAACTGCCCATATCATACCAAAGCTGACAGAAACATTAATGTGACATTTGTAAGTAACTGTTACAAAACAGGCAAAATTGGCAACAAATTTAAAAAACGCCAATTAAGAACAATTTGTTACAAACAAAAGTAAAATAATATCAAAGAATTACAAAGCAGCCCTTACACTTGTTAACAAATAACCTTTTATCATGGGTTTATTTCATTAAACTGATTTGAGAAATAATTAAAGGAACAATTAGAATGAAAATAACAAATATTGCTTTGGCATTAAGCCTAGCGCTTGCCATGAATGGCCATGCTATTGCAGCTAAAAAAGAAGAAAAAAAACCAGAAACACTTGCCGAAATGATCAAAGATAAAAGTGAATATGCTGGTATCTTTACTCTCTACCAAGATGACAAGACCGGTAATAACCTAATGGTTATAGACCAATCTCAGCTTGATACACCCTTTGTATACTTTGCCTACACAGTTGACGGTGTTACAGATGCGGGTCATTTCAGAGGGGCATACCGTGAAACAAAATTAATTGAATTTCGTAAATATTTTGACCGTATTGATATTGTAAGTAAAACTCCTCGCTACAAATTTGACCAAAACTCAGCGCTTGCTCGCGCTGCCGATGCCAACATAAGCGAAGCTGTACTTGCTAGTATTAAAATTGAAAAAGAAGAAAACGGCAAAATAGCATTTAACGTTGATAAGCTTTTTTTAAGTGAAGCACTGCATAAGGTATCACCTTGGGTAAATCCAAAAGATAAAGATGCTAGCAAACGCTTTAAACTTGGAAAATTAGACGACAAAAAATCACGCATCACCACGCAACGCCCTTACCCAAATAATCTCGATGTTGTTGTTGATTACGTGTTTACTAATGCCGAGCCAAAAGTACGTGGCTCAAGTGCAGTAAGCGATCCACGTAATGTATCAATTAAAGTACAACACTCATTTGTCGCACTGCCAAGCAACAACTATCAACCACGTTTAGATGATGCACGAATTGGTTATTTCACCAATCAATTCGATAATATGACATCTGCAGACTGGGCACCGTATGAAGATGTAATCAAGCGCTGGGACCTACAGAAGAAAGACCCATCAGCCGCACTTTCTGAACCAGTTAAACCAATTACTTGGTGGATTGAAAATACTACGCCAGTTGAGTGGCGAGATACTATTCGTGATGCAGTATTAGCTTGGAACAGCTCATTTGAAAAAGCAGGCTTTAAAAATGCTATCGAAGTAAAAATACAACCTGATGACGCTGATTGGGATGCTGGCGATATTAACTACAATGTATTGCGCTGGACTGCATCACCACGCCCTCCATTTGGCGGTTATGGCCCTGCTCTTGCGAACCCATTAACCGGTGAGATCTTAGGCTCTGACATCATGTTAGAGTATGTTTTCATGAAAAACCGCTGGATGTACGACACCTTATACACCCAAGGTGCAGCTACGCTTGAAACGAGCCAAAATAACCCTGAATTACATTGCTCACTAGGTCACAGCATTCAAGAAAACATGATACTTGCTAAAGGCTTAGGCACAGGTGCAAGCATTGAAGACAAAGAAATTTTACGCCAAGGCTTAACTCAACTGGTGTTACACGAAGTAGGTCATACCCTTGGCCTTAACCACAATATGAAATCGTCAATTTTGTGGGATGAAAAAGAAGTTCACGATAAAAGTAAAACCCAAGGTATCGTAACTGGCTCGGTGATGGATTATGCACCAGCAAACATTGCCCCTATTGGCATGCAGCAAGGTGATATATTCCAAACAAAACCAGGCCCTTATGACGATTGGGCGATTGAATATGGCTATAGCCCGGCTTTAGCTGATAAAGATGCCGAACAACAGCGCCTTGAAAAAATTCTCGCTCGTTCATCTGAGCACGCTTTAGCTTTTGGTAATGATGCTGATGACATGCGTGCTCCTGGGCGTCATATCGACCCTCGTGTGATGATTGGCGATATGTCATCTAACCCTGCCGCTTATGCTGATGATCGTATGGAGCTTATCAATAAGCTGTTTACTGAGCTTAAAGACAAAGCCACTGTTGATGGTGAGTCATACCAACAACTTGTTACCTCAGCCAACATTTTATTTAGAAGCTACCGCACACAAGCTGGCGTAGTATCTCGTCAAATTGGTGGTGTTTATGTAGAGCGAAATGTGGTGGGCGATGACAAAAATGGCGCACCATTTACGCCAGTGCCACTTGAGCGTCAGCAACATGCAATGCAAATTTTAGCTGACAAAGTGTTCTCACCAAATGTGCTTTCAAGCATGCAGCCAATTTATAACTACCTGCTACAACAACGTCGTGGTTTTAACCATTATGGTAAAAACGAAGACCCTAAACCACATGGCATGATTTTAGGCATGCAAAAGCTGGTACTTGCTCAGTTATTACACCCGGCTGTCATGCTGCGTATTTCAGATAGCGCTATGTATGGCAACGAGTATTCACTTAACCAATTTATGAATGACTTAACAGCAAGCATTTTTGTAGACAGCAAAAAAGCAAATACCTTAAGTCACAATCTACAAGTTGAATATGTGAATCAGCTAATCGCGATTGCTGGTTTAGGTAAAGCGAGTAAGCACGACAACCTAGCCAAAGCAGCTGCGCTTTATCAGTTAAATCAAATTGCTGATATGAGCGTGCCATGGGGTGCAGACACCGCAGCTAAAGCGCATAAGCAATATATCGATCGCTTAATTAGTAAAGCCCTCGAAGCATAAGCAAAGCAACACAAAAAAGGCTGCCAATTGGCAGCCTTTTGTTTTTAAAGTTAACGTCTATCAATACACGACGAGGGTAATATGTCTTTTGGCACAGTCGTTTTATTCTCACCAACCGCTTGCATGCCCGTTACAGGTTTATCAAAACCACAAAGCCAAGCGATAGGGCTTGTTGGGCTTCCGACAACAACGGCAGGGCGAAAACTTAACACTGTATTTTGCAAAGGCATCGATACTTTATTACCCAAACTAATATGAATCGCTCCGTCTTCAACAGTGATCCCCGTAACCCGATTACCAATTAAAAACTTACTTGCAGGGACACCTGCTTGCTCATTGTTTTTTGGAAAGCGGCCGTGCTCCAAATAAAAGGTTGTAACGTCTTCTCGAATAGTTGACGCCATAGCTAAGGGATCCGCTAGTTCACTGCGCTGAATATATTGACTGTATTGTGGTAATGCAACAGAAGCTAAAATGCCGATGATGGCGACTACAACCATTAACTCAATCAGCGTAAATCCTTTATTTTTCATACTATCTCTCCCATTAAGAATAGAGGCTCATATGCTCCCATTAAGAAATGGGCAATTAATATCACCAATAAAATACTAAATGCAGTAATGAGTCTGTTGATATGCGCTGTGATTTCATCGCGTAGGCCTTCAAGTTTATTGGCGACGAGGAGCTCTAGCTCTTCGGCAATATCCAAGCCATTACTTTGACATGTTTTTAAATGAGATAATTCACGATTATCGTTCTGTAGTGTTCCATACAATGGAAACTCAATTAACGCGACTAAAGCGTCATAATTGTGCCTAATTTGTTTGGGGATTATTAGCCCTAATTGGGCTGATGAAGCACTCAGTAAAGTCAGATTTGCAAACTGTCGAAGCGCATTTACAGTCAATATAATAACCATCAAGAACAAGCCGAGCGCAATACTTGCTACCAGCCAGAACCTAGCTAAATTAGCCATGTGCTCTGTAACTTGCACATCAAATTGGCTAAACACATTTGAGAACGAAGGAATAACAAATTGCTGGTAAATAAAGTTAACAAGGATGAAAACGGAGAAAAGTACACCCAGATAAAGCAACTTGGTTTTATAGTCGAAAGAGTGCTCTTTTAGTGTTGATGATAACGCTGCATAACTTAACGCTAACCTTTGCTGCTGCTCACCTTCAGCTTCTTTAAGGTTTTTTGCAAGCTTAGTGGCTAATGGACTATTCTTTTGTCCATCATTATAAATTTCTAAGTGTTGTGGGGCGCTAAGCGCTTCTTGCTGTGCTTTATTTAGGCCACTCATTGGCGATAATAATCGACATAAATAGCCTAATTGATTCCAATTCATATCTTATCCTTTCGATAGCGATAAGATACTGTGCCATAAAGCAACAAGTTAATAAACGGAATATTACTTAGACATTTAAGCCATTGCAGGGCGTGATTTATAATACTGAATACACCCTAGTTGTGCAGCATTAGTCAGTAATATCATTACAAAGGTCAGTATGTGAGACACGCTCGGTGTCGCCATAGCAAGCTCGGCAGCGAGGCCACAGCTTCCAGCAACAAATTGCAGGCTAAAGTAGCGCGCACTTAAATTACTAATATCACCACTTTTAATGGTTTTATAAGTCTGCGGCATAACACGAATAGAGCTCATGACTAACCCCACATAGGTTAACCAATTGAGTACTGTTGCAGTTTCAAGAGATGGGCTAAGTAATAAAGAAAAAGGGATCATCGACAGCAATAGCAATCCAACCAACTGTAACCGCTGCGCACGAGCTGCGTTATAGCGAGCAAAGTAGTAAAGGATCAGTGCGCTTAGCGTACCAGTAACAATAAATGGTAGTGCCATATAAAAGCGCTGAAAGAACAGATTATAAGTAATGAAATACACGCTTTGCGCAACACCAAAGCTCATCATTAATAACGAAACGCCCGACACACTGCGATTTTTACGGATTTTATTTAAAAGCGGATAAAAGCTAAACGCCAAAATAAAGCATGAAATAACCGGCAATAAATGCGCCAAAATAGACCTCTCTCGTTACAATTTAGTTAATAAGTTAGCAATTTATAAATCAGCCATAAAAACAAAGTAAACCCTTGTTTTTTATACACTTTAAAAGAGCGCGGCATTGTAATGAGAGAACGCTAGAATGCAATAAAGAATAAAAAACAAACAACCGCTTGCTGGCAAGATATCCATACAGGGTGTTTACAATCAATGACACTTTTTAAGCAGCTTGAATAGTTATGTCAATATGGGTACATTGAACAAAGAGTGCTCAGCAGGAGAAAGCAATGAAATCAGTTATATATGCATTAGTGTTAAGTGCTTTTTTGGTTGGCTGTAAAAGCACTAAACAACAACTTGCTGCGCCGCCTAGTGTCGCAAGCTTGATGGCCGCAGAGAAATTTCAACAAGTAGAATTACCTGATCCCACGTTATTTACTTTACCTGCTGATGAACAAAAACGTTTCCTTGATTATTTCACGCAGCGCCAAGGTGACTACTTAAGAGACGATGAAATTCTTTATCACTACCTAGAAAATAAACTCACTAACTTTAACTATTATAGTGCCACCCTTAGTGCGCAAGAGGCATTACGTAGGCAGCAAGGTAATTGTATTAGTCTCGCCATTTTAACCCAAGCTTATGCTCAGCTTGCTGGGCTTAAAACAGGCTTTCAGGCGGTGTCGAGTGAACCGGTTTACAGTAAACAAAGCAACATAGTGTATATATCGGGCCATTTTCGAACAAAAGTTTACGCACCACTAAATGAGGACGAGCATTACTTAGTAAAACCAGGCACTGTCATCGATTACTTTCCAGCGCGTGGTAGCTTTTACTCAGGCCGTGCCGATTTAAAAGACTTAATTAGCCGTTATTATAGTAACTTAGCAAGCGAGGCCTTGGCTAAAAAGCAATTCAATTTAAGTTACAGCTATATTTTAAAAGCTAACGAATACACACCACATGCCCCCTCACTTTATAATTTAGCCGCAGTTTTACATCGCCAATCGGGTGATTTAGCGGGCGCAAAGCGAATTTACCAAACAGCTATACACTATGACCTTGATGATACTAATTTACTGCACAACTACGCAGTACTTGCCAAGCAACTTAATGATCCTGAACTAGTTGAGCAAATCAACTCACAACTGGCTTTGCTTGAGCAAGATCCGTTTGAATTGCTAGCAACCGCGATTAACGCTCGCAACAATGGTAAATATTACAAAGCAAAGCAACAGATTGAAAATGCTATTGCGTTAGCCCCGTACTTATCTGAACCCTATATTGAATTAGCAATTATTAGTTATCAGCAAGGCAATGAACAACGCAGTAAAGAGTGGCTAGAAAAAGCCATAGAGATAGAAAATAAAGACGAAAAACTGGCGCTTTATCACGCCAAGCTTTTCGCTTTATCTGAAAAACACTAAGTTATAACGAGTAATAAAAACTTAGCCATGCTCGTAAATCATTTTCAAAGTCGTCGCCTTCTACTCGGGCGACGCCAAAGTCAATATTTACATCATTCAAGCCCGCAGGCCCCATACCAAAACTAAAATCTCCCTGCCATTTAAGCCCGTAACTTTGCGCATAGACTCGGTTATCAACCTGATGCTGTTGGTAGTAAAGCCAAGGCAGTGAATCTTTGTAACTTATGCCCCCGCCATAACCTTTATAGCGCTCACCTAGCTGGCTAATAAACGGCAGTTCTGGAGCAACAATAAAGCCACTTTGCGTTTCTTGATTAATTAAATTTGACTCATAACCACCTAAAGCAAGTGCGCTGTCATCGCGATATTGCTGAGCGAAATTAACATAAACGGGAATATCAAAGGCATAACCGCTCAATACGGTGGCAAAGTTATAGCCCTGCCAGTTGTTTGAGTCAGTATCACCGGACAACCACTGGGCACTCACAGACTGAGCAAAACCATAACGCTGCCTATCATGTTGCCATTTTTGCTTAAGACCAACTGTTAACCATTGATCATCTCCTTCACTAAAATCACTGTAGTTATAGCTTAGGCTCGGTGTGATACTAAGTTGTTGAAACTGCATTGGGTAACTCATGGCAAAATGTGCCCCAGTGTTACTTAAGTCCAGCGACATTTGAGAATGGTATTGCCTTGCTGTTTCAAGGTCGTAATCAAATAACAACGCTTTAAATTTTAAATCAAATTTCGAGTACTTAACCGCCGCGAACACCCCTTCCAATGCTTTATCATGTAAATCAGCACTATAGCCTGCTTGTAAATCAAGCTGCTTTAAAAAGTCACTACTTTTGACCCCAAGGGTAAGAAGTGAAGATGAAGCTGAATAATATTGAGATGCCAGCGAAAAAGTCGGCTTTTGCTGCCATACATCATAATTGGCTGGCTCAGTTGGACTTTGCGGGTAAATCTTCGCCTCAGGTAATACTTCGCTCGTTACATCTCCTCGCGGCGGAGCTGCGCTTTTAGCAAACTCAACAACCTCTAATCCGTGTGGTTGCTCAGCAAAATGCTTAATGTTCGGGCCTTCAGCAGTGATCGATAAATACAAAAGTTCACCATTGTTCATTGCCATTGGGTGTGCGACAGCTTCTTGTCCTTGTGTTAATTGGCTTAGTGAATTACTTTGAAGATCATAATGATACAAATCGAGAGCTTTATTTTTACCCGCTACAAAATAAAGTCCTTTGCCATCAGCTTGCCAGTTGGGCTGTGACACATACTGATAGCCTTCAGGCATAGGCACTGCATGTGACTGCTGACCATCCAACTCTTGTATATACAACTGCCAATTAGCATTCAATGTCGCTTTTAAATAAGCAAGCTGAGTTTTATTAGGGCTTAATAATGGATAGTCATAAACCGTTTCTAGGCTTTTCTCAAATAAAGGTGTTGCGACACCCGTATTGAGATCAAAACGCACCAGCTCCGAGAAGCCATGCTTAGCTTGCTCAGCGTAAACCGTTTGTCCGTTATCACTAATTGTAAAACGGCGCAGCCCTGCATGATGCGTCAATGCACTGACCTCTCCGGTCTCAATATCATAACGGTATAAGTCAGAAATACCCTGAATTGCGCCTTTAGCAACGGTTGTTGTGGCGGTGAAGAACAGGGTATTTTCGTCTAACCACTGTGGGTTTTTTATGCCCTGTCTATTAATTTGATGAAGCACATGTTTTTGTTTACGTTTAAAAACACGCGGTGCTTTATCAGCAATATCAGCAGGGTCATCATCGAGTAGCGCTTGCTGTTCTTTCGCAAAGTCATCTGCTGCCTGTTGATTATCATCAGTGCTGTAAATAACTAAACGCGTTTCGTCATCTTTGTTTCGCTCAACAATAGCAAGTTTACTGTTATCTAAACTTAAAACAGGGTTCGAGGCGTATAAATCAAGTTCTAACCAAAGCTTACTTGTAAGTGCTTGCTCACTTACTTCTTTAGCCATAGCTTTGTAGGTATATTCGGCAATAAAACGACGATAGAGTCGCTCTGGTGAGTCGCCAAATACGCCGCTAAAGGCCTCATCAAAATCACGCGATTTAACCGCTTGCATGCGCGTCCAAACTGCATCAAGAGTTTGCGCTGAATAGTTCTCTTCAAGCCATGCAAGAAAGCGAGACCCCATTAAATACGCCATAGAACCAGCTAAAAAGCCCCCTTCGGTGCTGCTTAGCTGACTATACCGAGGCAGCGCACCTTGTTGTGCAAATTCAACCAGTATCGCCTCTGAAAGATTATCGTATAGACGCCCGCGACCAGTCATTTTCGACTCAAGTAAGGTTGCATACCCTTCGGCGGCCCAGCGCGGCATTTCACCATCAACTAAATCGTAAATATCCCAACTATTGCGAATAGCTTGGCGTAAATCGCTTCGTGTAGGCTGAGCAAGGTGCACTAAATGAATATATTCGTGCAAAATCAATAGTTGCTGCCAACCATCAGTATTAGAAATCACGGTGTCAGATTGCGGTGGTGTAGTAAACAAGGCCATTAAAGGCTTGTTTGTCACCGGTAGAGCAAAGCCATTCGAGGCGTTGAATGGGTCGAAAACCAACACATCGACGACTTCATCAAGGGCACGGTTTTGCTGTTTTAATACCTTATCGCGGACAATTTCAAGTTCGGTTGCCGCGGAGCGGGCCCATTGCTGGTTCTGCGTACTAAAATGCACGTTAAAGTGTTCGGTATGAATAGTTTGCCAAGTCTCTTGACTTGAAGCATGGCCAGCGGCAAGTAGCGCCACCGTTAATAGGGCTTTTTTCATCACAATCCTTGATTAGCAAGTTGCTTAGTTCAAGGATTAGTATGCGTACATTTTTTCAGTGATTGTAGTAAAAAAATGTAAGAAATTAATCTATTTTAATTGGCCTAACTAAACCGAGCAGTTGATAGATTATAAAAATAGTCGCAGCAAACATTAAACTACTTCTTAGCGCACCTAAGCCAGCCAGCATCATGGTCATTGTTAACAACAAAGCGATGCCTGTCACAGCAAAACTAACACACAACCCGGTGCACTCTTTTTTAGAATGAACAAAGTACAATAAAGCGACAACACCGAAGATAGCTAGAGTAGGTAAAAAATAAATCATTATGAGCCCAGTTACTTAACACTGCGCTATCATACCTAAAATCAACACAAAAATAAAGTTATTGAGAATTATTTTCATTTAAAACCAATTCCGCTCAACGCCTTCTATTTCATATAGGGCGAAATCAGCAAACTGCTCAGCCAGCTCTGCTTTTAAGTAAGGCATTGATACAGAACCAGAAGCTAGTTGTATATACAAGCTTTTAAGCTCTGATCGGCGCATTAAATAAGTGCTTATTGTGGTGACGCTTTGCGCTTTGTAAATTTCAAAAACACGATATTGAATACCTAACATGCCTGTTTTAAATACAGCAAAGAAACGGCCATCATGTTCATACATCGCCATACCTGTTTTTTGATAACTTAAAAACACACCAACCATCAACAACAGAGCCACTAAAATGCTCCAAAGCATCATAGTAGCATTAAATAAAGCATTGAAAATTAAAGCAGAAACTATAGTTGGCAGTAGCACGTATAAAAGTGTGTTTTTATAAAGTAACGCCCGCTCTGGCTTTATAAAGTGAAGCTCTGTTAAATCAACAAACCAAGGAAATAACCAACGACACACAGTTTGCACTTGCTCTTTAGTTAAGACTGGCATCACAAAAGTTTGTTTATTTTTATGTGCCGCGACCCCAGCGGCTATACCGCCACTACTTACTTGTGGGCAAATCAAGGTAAAGCGATTCAGCAAACGCGCAATAATATTCTGTTTGATTTGCACACTTTGAATTTTCAAAACACTAATCGATAGTTGCTGACGCTCAAATAAACCTGCCACACGCTTAAACTTATCGTCCTGAAAATAAAGCTTAAAATTAAAAAATCGCACTAAAGCCATCACTACAGACAGTAAAATGGCACATAAAACAATCGCAATAACCATGATTAACACTGCTATTGCAGCGGCGCTGCCAACAAAAGCAGCTTGCTCATTAAGCATGGCCTCAAGGCGGTTTATGATATTTTTTTCGAGGTACTCAAGAATCACATTCATAAATGGAGCCAGTGCGGCTAAGGCCAAAATCGCCATGTTCGACATCAAACCAAATTTAGCAATTTCAGCATTGCTAATCGTTAAGGTGTGCGACTTGTCAACGGCTTCGCTTTGCTCAATAGGCGGCTGTTCTTGTTGTTCTAACTGAGCCTTAAACGCCATCACTTGTTCGCGTACATGCTCGGCATAGCTAAGCTTTACTCCCGGGATCACAGCTTCTTGAGCGCTACTTCCGGCAGCATCAAATATACAATTAACTAAATTAACCGGCTGAAAATAAAAAGGTTCGGCAATATTTACGTTTTGTACTCGAGCAAATTTTAGGGTTAGCCGCTCTTTTTTAAATACCCCTTTATTGAGCAGTATTTCGTTACCATCCGTTATGCGATATTTAAAATTACGATAATAAGCAAAGGCATATAACATTAAAAATATTGAAGCGACTGAAGCGGCTACCTGCCCCCAAAACATTTTTTGCTCTACTTGAGTGACAAATAGCACCAAAATTGGCAATAAGTTCAAAAGGCCATCTTTTATAAAGCGCAGTGCAAAATGAACAATAAAGTACAATATTGCCCATGGCGAGACACGTTGCCATTGCTGATCATTCATCGGCAAACTCATTATCTTGAGCTGATGTGATATCACCATAACCCTGCACAAACTGACGGACATCATTGCACTGCTCGTCAGTTAAACCGCTAATATGCAGATCAGCACTCATGCCACCCGCACTGTAAAGCCTGAGTGTTGCTAAGCCTAATTTTCGCTCAATTGGGCCGCGATGAATTTCGGTGTGCTGCACGCGAGAAATAGGCAATAGGGTAACTTGTTGCCAAATTAAGCCTCGTTTAAATGCAATATCATGTTCGCGTACAGCCACGCCTTTGGCGCGCACACTAAAATAGTTATAGCTCAGGGAGATTACGACAAGGACAGGTAAAATAGCTAACCAAGGTGCTGCAACTGCCTCGGTCAAACCTTGATTTAAGTGCCTAACCACAATAATTGTGAGCATCAATGGGATGTAAAATAATAGCCAATTTATTTGTACTTGCCAGATAGCATTTTCTGCAAGTGGCTGAAATTGAATCGTTTGATGCTTTGGAAGGGTTTCTATTTGTTGATTACTAAACACGGTAATTCCTTGTAAAGGCCAGCTGTGCCGGCCTAACGTGCTAACAGGTAAATTATACCCAGCGTAGTTTTGTTGCAAGTGTATGGCTTGCACCGGGTGCAAGCTCTACTGCATCGTCAAGTACATTAGCGGCTTCTAGGCACAACATCACGTGATATTCGTCATCAGCAAAATTTGATAACCGTTTTGATTTCTCGATCCATGGGTTCCAAAGTACACACGATGTTGAATTTTCGCGGCCTACTTCAATAATGCCATCTGGCGTGATGATACGCTGCGTATCTTTCGCTTCGGTGTAAACCATGTCTGTTTCACGTGCAAACGATACGAGTTCATTTTGCTCAAATGGTCCTTCTGCAAATTCGATGTATTTCGCACCTTGCAGACCATCTACTTTTGTTTCTTCGATTGCAGGCGTTGGGAAATATGTGTGCAGTGCTTGAGTAAACTGTACGGTTTGGTTATCTAAGTTAGTGGTTGTTAAACGCAGCTCTAAACTAGAGGTTAAAATAAACTCGGCTAATAGCTTAGTTTTATAAGGCCAATACTTTTCATCAATTTGCGTCATAGGCAATGACAAGCTGATATAAATAGAATCGTCTTGTTCTTTTACTTCTTCAGCACGCCATAAACTTGTGCGAGCAACACCATGCGCAGGCCAGCCTTCATGTTGGCTAACACCAAACCATGGCCAACAAATCGGAATACCACCTCGCACACCTTTACCTTCTTGGTAATCTTCTAATTCAGAGACCCATAATAGTGGCTTTTTATCGGTTGGCGTGAACTCAGTAATTTGTGCACCTTGTAAAAAAATCGTCGCTGTACAAAACTCGCTTGCAACCTTAATAAACTCAAGTCCGCTTTCACTTTGCTCAATCGTAACTGATGGCGATAACTTCATAACTCGTCCCATTTGATGAAAGAAAAACCAACCTTACCCAATGCAACCGTCATTAGTAAATAATATTTAGTTATTTACATAAATTGTTTTACTACAAAAAGGTAAGTCACTTTATAAGTGCATGTTAAGTGCTAAGAACATTTACTAAAGTTAATTGACTAAATTTAAATTTTTATTCTTACTCTAAACAAATAATCCACCTCAAAACCAGCGATATTAAACAGTATTTATAGCTTAGATAGCCATTATTTATTTGAACTCAATTTATTAGACATGTAATATTTCGCGATTGCGGCTGTGAGCGTCGCCAATTTAAGAGACAGAAACATGCAAAAGTATGACGAGCTATTAGTGTCGTTACGTAAGGTGATTAGAGCTATCGACCTACACTCTAAACAACTCAATAAAACATCAGGGTTGACCGGCCCACAACTACTCATTATGAACGAAGTTGCACAAACCGATGGCATTACGGCAAGTCGCATTGCCCAGAATGTGAACTTAAGCCCTGCAACCGTGACAAATATTTTAGACCGCATTGAGAGCCGAGAGCTCATTACGCGCGTGCGCAGTCAACTTGATAAACGTCGTGTCAGTTTGTATTTAACCGAGCGCGGAAAACAGCTGCTTAATCAGGCTCCGCAGCCCTTACAAGAACACTTCATAGAGAAATTCACCGCCCTTGAAGAGTGGGAGCAAAGCTTACTACTTTCATCTATGCAACGAGTCGCTGCTATGATGGATGCTGATCAGCTCGATGCTTCACCACTTCTAGAAGTTGGCGCAATCACAAAGACGTTTGAACCATAAAGAAAATTTAAACTAGTTGATTAATATTAATTTTATGTGGCTAGTCTTGGGTTCATCACAAATATCATCTATGCTTTATAGTACCGATTCCAATACTAGCGATTATTCATGCTTAAACTTTCAAAGTTAGCCCTTGCTATTGCTTTGGGCACTACTTCTAGTCTTAGTCAGGCATCTGAAATCGATGACCTTCAAAAACAGTTACAGCTTCTTCAGCAACAAATGCAACAACTTCAGCAAAAGCTAGATGCAGCAGAAGAAAAGTCAAAACAGCAAGCTGAAAAGCAAGAGCAAATTGATGCACAAGTAGCAAAGCAACAAAAGCAACTTGAGCAGCAAACAGCTGCTGTAGCAACACCTGAGAAAAAATCAGGTATTAAAGTGGGTGGCGCTGTACGTACCAACTTTAGTCATACATCTTACAATGACGGTAATAAAAATCGTGGTGGCGACTTCGACTTTGATATTTTCAGGCTTAATTTTGCAGGTGATGTTGGTGATGTGCAGCTAAACGCTGAGATCCGTTTTTTCGATTACATGACCGCTGTTAAGTATGCCTACGCAGCCTATGACTTTGCCGAAGATTGGCAGGTGCAGGCAGGTATTACCAAAGTCCCTTTTGGTAACTGGCCGTATAATTCACATAACTACTTTTTTGGTACCACTTACTATGTTGGTTTAGAAGATGACCACGACTTAGGTGTACTATTTAAACGTAAACTGGCCGATAACTGGCAAATTGATCTTGGCTTTTTCAAAAATGATGAGTTAGGTGGCGTTGACGGTTATGTAAGCGACAGAAGTGACCGCTACTCTTACGATGTAGTTGGTTTTCGCTCAGCCGAAGAAGGTGTATACGCTGAACCAGGCAATGCTATTGGTGAATACAACACTTTCTCTGGCCGATATGGCTATCACTTTGAACATGACGGTGGCACAACAGAGCTTGGTGTCTCAGCTCTTTCTGGCGGACTACATGATGGTGAAGATAAAGCCGGCGATTACTATGCCTGGGCTGTGCACTTAAACAGCACAATTGGTCCATGGAATTTCCAACTACAGCATGGTGAGTATAACTACGATATTGATAACGTAAACCGCATGGCCGTGGGTGCTTATGCCTTTTACGATAGTATCGCCGCAGAAGCGACCATGACCAATGCCAATATCGCTTATAGCCTTCCAGTAGAATGGGGTCCGGTAACGAACCTGCAGTTTTATAATGACTACGGCATTATTTACGACAAGTCAGACAACAGCGAAGATACATGGATGAACGTAACCGGTGTATCTGTCGCTGCAGGTGGTTTATTCACTTACTTTGATTTTGTACAAGCGAAAAACCAACCATTTGTTGGTGGTTCAATTGCTGGCGACAGCGACGAGACTGAAACCCGCTTCAATATCAATATAGGTTATTATTTCTAACACCAATACGCATAAGCAAGGAGCTAGTCTCCTTGCTTTATCTTTACTCGAAAACACACAACAATTCTACGCTACTTTTAGCGCTCTGTAGTTACTAGCAAACTTCTTACCTCACGACCCAAGTGCTGACAGTTCTATTGATGCAGGTCCGATCTGTACCTCTAGCAAAAACATTTTCTAGCTATACAAATGAAAATCATTATTATATGGCACCATTCTGAGCTAAATTTATTGATAAAAGCTGTATAGTAGCTATATCAAATTAGCTCTTAGAAATTATGGGTATAGACCCTATGACAACATCAACTACCCCGTGCATTTACTTTGAAGACGTTGCAGAGGAACATATTCATGTCAATACTCGAGCTACTTTCTCGAGCTGAAAAGCTAAAACAAGCGATAAACACCATCACGGATGATATTGACCATCATCTATTAGCACTAGCGCCTAGTGCTGATTTAGATAACTATAAAAAGTTTTTAACCTTACAGTATGCCTTTCAATCAGAATTAAAAGGTCTATACGAACATGCTGGTTTACATCAGTATATAGATAACTTGCATGATCGTACGCGATTATCTTTAATCGAGCAGGATTTAAACGATTTAAAACACCCGTTACCAAATCATAAATATCAACCCTGTCGCTTTCAAAATGCCGACTTTGCCTATGTACTTGGTTGGCTGTATGTAGTTGAAGGGTCGCAATTTTCTGCAACTACATTAGGTAAACAAGTTGAAGCTGAGCTAAAGTTAAATAATCAACGTGGTGCGCGCTACCTTGCTAAAGCCAGTAAGTACTCTAAAGGCTGTCAACTAAGTCATCTTATTGATAACCTTGAGCTCAGTGAACAGCAACAGACCACCTTGATAGAAGGTGCAGAGCAAGCACTGCAACGATTTAAGTTTTATCAGGCCCAATTTTATTGATGAATGTGAGAGCGGCGTTTACCGCCTATAAAAATGGCTGCTATCAATTACTCGGGTTATTGATGGTGGGTTTAGGTATCATAGGTATTGCATTACCTGTGATGCCTACAACTATCTTTTTTATACTAGCATTGGCGTGCTTTACCCGCTCATCACCTAAGCTCTCTGCCTGGCTGCTAAACCACCCTAGATACGGCCAGCCTTTAAGGTTTTGGCAAGAATATAAGGTCGTTCCTACTCGCGCTAAGTTCTTAGCAGGTTTGGGCATGGCTATCGGGTATGCTTTTTTACTACAAAGTGCCGCGCCAATTTGGGTTATGTATTTGGTGGCGGTGATTGAATTAAGCGTTTTAGCCTATTTAATTAACCGCCCATCAGCGCCAAATAAACCAACCCTAATTCAAACTAAACTGACCACACACACCCGCTTAATGTTGCTTGCTTGTTTTCTCAGCTCGCAACTTGCGGTAATGGCTTATCTTGCTATTCATTTCTAACGCAAAGAAATGTAAAGAACGTAAACTTGCTTGTTATCACTAATGCAAATCATTATCATATACGTATAACAAACAAATACACCTAATTATGTTTTCTTTAAATAAACGCAGCTTTTATAGTGTAAGCCGCGCCTTACATATATACCTTTCAACTGCCCTATTCTTTTTACTTATTTTATTTTGTGTCAGCGGCATTATTCTGAATCACGTTAGTTGGCTCGAAAATGATAAACATAATGGTCAGAACCAACTACTTGTTTCTGCCGAGTTATTCGAAAAAGCACAAGCTAATCTCGACACGTTACCGAGCCTATACCCTGATATAGAACAGTACATGCAGCAACAATTTTCACTCAGTAATGTAAAAAGTATTGAGTGGGAAAAAGAAGATGCTTTGGTGATGCTCGACTACCCGCTACCAGCAGGCTTTGCTTACGCCGAAATCGATTTTCAAACCGGTGAACTCAATATTGATTATCAAACTGGTGGCTTTATGAGCCTGATTGGCGACCTACACAAAGGCCGCCATACAGGTAAAGCATGGAGCTGGGTCATTGATATCTCGGCTGTTTTGATGATTCTGTTTGCCATCACCGGATTAATTATTCTCTTTCAAAACCGTAAAAAACGGGCCGCAGGCCTTTGGTTAACGCTTGTTGGTGTTGCCACGCCTTTGGTCATTTATCTAGTTTGGGTGCCTCAACTTAAAGGAGTATCTTAATGAAACAAGCCCACTTAATCGCCGCTCTGTTGATCAGCTGTTTATTCAGCCCACTGAGCTTTGCAAAAGACGCCAACCTAACCGTTGAGTTCACCTTACCAGAGCTAGATGTTTCCCCATATCATCGCCCTTACGTGGCGCTATGGCTAGAAACACCTGAACGTAAACACGTTACCACTATTGCACTTTGGGTCGAAAAAGCTGAATGGTTTAAAGACTTACGTCAATGGTGGCGAAAAGCCGGCCGTAGCAACGACAACTTCGATGGTGTGACGGGTGCAACAAAACGCCCTGGTACTTATACCATTGAGTGGCAAGGAAAAGATTTAAAGGGCAACCCAGTTAAACCTGGTAGCTACCTACTTAATGTCGAGGTTGTTCGTGAAGAAGGTGGCCGAGATTACACCCGCGTTGAAATCGACTTAACGAAAGACGGCAAAGTCACAATTAAAGGCGAAAAAGAGTTCGCTACTAGCTTTGTTACCATTACCAGTAATTAAGGACAAACAATGAAATTAAGATTATTAAAAACGGCGCTGATTGGCGCAGTGACCTTCACAGCAATCGCGTCTGGCTATGCACAAGCACATGCCCGTTGGTTAATGCCATCTCACACTTCTTTATCAGGTGAGAAAACTCACTATGTGATGATCGATGCCAGTATTTCAAATGAGTTGTTTAGCCCAGATAAAGCATACCGCCCGAAAGAAAAAGGCGCAGAGTACGACGACAACCTATTAATTGCCCTTGCTCCAGATGGTAAACCGGTTGAAGAAACAATTCGCGCATACTACTTAAAACGCAAAAATTCAGCGGCAGTGAGTTTATCTCAAGACGGTACTTACCATATTGCTATGCAGCAAAAACCAATGCTGATGACTTTCTATAAAGACAAAGACGGTAATCGCGGTCGTGTGTTTGCAGGTAAAAAAGAAGCAGACCTACCGGCAGGTGCAACCGACGTGCGCACTGTAAAATCAATCGCAACGGTTGATACTTTTGTAAGCCGTAATGGTACTTCTAAGCCAACATTGCTTGGTCAGGGCTTAGAAATTTCTGGCCCTACTCACCCGAACGATCTGTTTGCTGGTGAAGAAGCTAAGTTCCAATTATTAATGGATGGCAAACCAGCTGCTGACGTTGAGCTTGCTATTGTTCGTGGTAGTGCTCGCTACCGTAATGAGCGAGACGAAGTGAAAGTAACAACCGATAAAAAAGGTTTCTTTACTGTGACATTCGCTCACGCCGATATGTATTTGATTGAAGCATCTGTTGATCAAAAGCCAACAGAGGCAGATATCGATAACGTACGCTACTCATTATTCACAACGCTTGAAGTGGCGCCTGAATAATACGCTTAATTAGGCCTAAACGCGGCCTAATTCGACTTTCGAGGAAGACTGTAGTCAACAGTGTGATCGCAGCTACCGTCTTTCTCGCAATCATTAATCCCATCACCATCGACATCCCAGCTTGGGTGCATGCCTTTTAGTGCACTTTTTATTACCGTGATATCGGCTGTAAAGTTACTTTGCTCATCACGACGCGCGGCATTGCGCATCAAAAACACCCGAATCACATAATCGCCATTATCAGGAATTTTAACCTCGGCATGATCTCCTTTTGCCGGGCCAACAAACAAAGCGGTTGGATTACCTTTTGGTAAAATATTAAAGTAGTTACTCGAGTTTGAAGGAGCCAAATCAACCATTAAGGTATTGCCTTTATTAAGGTTTATTTGATATTCCAGCATCTCATAACCTTTAATTGTGTCTTTAACTTGCCAGCTTTGCTGCACCGCAATATCTGAAGCTAATAACTCATAATGACGGCTATTTGGTAAATTTTGATTAGCAAACACCAAGCTGCTTACAGCCACCGAAAAACTAAACCCTATTAATAACAACAACTTCATATTCAACCTCCTTTTAAATTCTTTTTTAAAGAATGATAAACGCTAATTTTACAATTTTTAATTCTTTTAAAGTGAACTTATAGTTACTCCATCGCAAACACACTGCTTAACTAAACAGGATACCTACTATGAAACTTTTTACTTTAATAACAGCTCAACCACACTTAAAAAATATTAGCACTTTATTGGCACGTATTGGTTTATCGGCGATCTTTTTACTAACCGGCTTTAGCAAAATAGAATTCTTTGATGCAACAGCACAGTACATGGCATCAGTAGGTTTACCAGAGTTCTTACTGCCGTTTGTGATTGCATTTGAGATTGTGGGCGGGTTATTTATTTTACTGGGCTTTTTAACACAACTAACCGCTGTCGCTTTTGCTGGTTTCAGCATAGTCAGTGCTTTGTTATTCCACTTTCAACTTGATGATCAAATGCAATTTTTAATGTTCTACAAAAACATTGCAATGGCTGGCGGCTTTTTAGCATTAGCGAGTGTTGGGGCAGGCAAAATCAGCCTAGATCAACTAGTTTTAAAGCGTAGTCAGGCATAATATTAATCCCAGCCAATACCCTAGGTTATTGGCTGAGTTTATTTTTAAGAGGCGCGTGCATGGCAAAATTATTAACAGCAACCAGCCACGATATTGGTGGGCTCGATGTAAAACGCATCTTGCCGCATTTTGACAAGAAAATGGTAGGCCCATTTATCTTTTTTGACCACATGGGGCCGAATCACTTTCCGCGCGGTGAAGGCATAAATGTAAAGCCTCACCCTCATATTGGCCTGTCAACGCTCACTTATTTATTTACGGGCAGCATTTACCATCGCGATTCGCTAGGTAATAGCCTGCAAATAGAACCCGGCGATGTTAACTGGATGACAGCAGGTCGCGGTATAGTGCACTCAGAAAGAGAAAGCCTTGAGGTGCGGGCGAGCGAGCACGACATCAATGGCCTGCAATGCTGGGTTGCTTTACCTGAGAGTATGACCGAAATAGCACCGCGCTTTGAACATATCAAAAAACAGCAACTACCTGAAAAAATAGAAAAAGGCGTGTTGATGCGACTCATCGTGGGTGATGCCTATGGCTTAAGCTCGCCGGTGAAAAGCTACTCACCGATGTTTTATGTAGATACGGTAGCCGAGCAAGGTAGTCATATTACTAAACCGCATCCTCATCATGAAACCGCCGTGTATGTTATTTATGGTGAAATTAGTGTGGGTGATACTCGCTATACTCAAGGCGACTTTGTGCTACTTGATGACAGCGAACATGAAATAACGACTCTGCTGCACAGCCGCTTTATTTTACTCGGTGGCAGTAAATTCAATAAAGCCCCTTACTTGCACTGGAACTTTGTTGCTTATAGCAAAGAGCGTATCGAGCAAGCAAAACAAGATTGGCAAGCACAGCGCTTTGCAAGCATTCCCGGTGATGAGCTTGAGTATATTGAGTTGCCCACTGCTAAAAAGTAAACTTTTCCAGCATTTACAGGTACTATTAGGCAGTTAAGTAAGCAAAGGAACATCATGCTAAGAATTACGCTAGAACAGTGGCGCATGTTTCGTGCTGTTGTTGAATTTGGAGGCTTCAACCAAGCCTCACAAGGCATTCATAAAAGCCAATCGAGTATTCATAATGCGGTTGGTAAGATTGAATCTGCACTCAATGTAAAGTTATTCAGTATCCAAGGCCGTAAAACAGTACTCACTGAATCCGGTGAAATGATACTGCGCCGTGCCAATTACTTACTTGATGAAGCTGCAAAAGTTGAGGCCATAGGTCAAACCTTAGGTGAAGGTATCGAAAGTAAATTACGCATTGCTGTTGATGCTATTTTTCCGCAGCAATTGCTTTATAAAGTGCTTAACGATACTTCGTCGCAATACCCGCAACTGCGTATTGAACTGCATGAGTCTGTGCTGATGGGGGGCAATGAGCTGCTCGAAAACGATCAGGTTGATATTGCCATTACCGGCTTTCCGATAGCGGCAAACTTTCACGAAGAATTATGCGATATCGAATTTATCGCTGTAGCTCACCCAGATCACCCTTTACATGCGATAGAGCGTGAAATCACTCTCGAAGATTTAAAGTCACACCGCCAAATTGTTGTTCGCGACTCAGCAAAAAAACACAAACAAGATGGTGGCTGGTTAGGTGCCGATCAGCGCTGGACCGTTACTCATATGCGCACTTCGATTGATATGATCAGTAATGGACTTGGCTTTGCATGGCTACCAAAAATAGCGATCGAAAAACAACTCGCTGCTGGGCAAATGAAAGCGCTCAATTTAACTCATAACAGTAGTCGTAGCGCTAAGTTACATTTGCTCTTTAAAGATGGTGACAAACTAGGTCCAGCAGCACGCGCATTTCTTGGCGAATTGCGTTATCAAGTGATGGAAAACCTATAGTTTTAGAGGCGTTTCAGCAATACCTTTAACGCCCGGCTCAAGAATAAACACGCCCCCACTGTGCGGGTAATCAGCGAGCACCGAATCTTCTAACCCTACTGCCGCAGTCGTCACCGCAAGATGTCTGAGCTCCTCGCCGACAAATGCGACACTCGTAACACGCGGTGCGGGCAAGCGAATAAACTGCACCTGCTCACCACTTGGAGCAAAACGATAAATGCCATAACCATTCCATGCGGCAACCCAAAGATGATCTTCGCTATCGACGGTCATGCCATCAGGAAAGCCCATATTATCAGTAAAGCGAATAAACTCGTGCTTATCAGCAAGCTCGCCATGCTCATTCAGAGTGAAGCGGTAGATTGTTTGTTTATCTGAGTCTGTAGAATATAGAAACTGGCCATTTTTACTTACCGCGGGGCCATTGCTAATCGTGTAGTCATGATCTACCGCTGTCGGAGTCTGACCATGACCAAAACGGTATAACTTGCCACTACTGCTTTGCTCTTGAGAGTCCATTGAGCCAAAAAAGCCAAAGCCTTGGCGAGACGTTTTACCATCGTTTAAGCGGTTTTGTAGCGGTTCGTGATCTATTGCATAAACTAGCTCGCGGCTAAAGTCTTCACTATTTAGCTTATAAACACCTTTAGCAAAGCCTGCCACTAATTCGCCTTGCTCGGTTTCCATCACCCAGCAAATAGGTTCTGGCATAGTAAACTGGCTAACGCGCATCGATTGGCAATCTAAACGAAACAAACGCTGCCCTAAAATATCGACCCAAAATAAACAGTTATGCGCCTTGGCAAAATAGGCACCTTCACCTAATTGGCATTGGCTAGAAATGATTACTTTAATGGTGTCATCGAGCATAGGCTTCATTACACAAACTGCTGAACTATCCTCATTCTATCTGTGTATGAAAATAAGTGCTAGGCCAGATAAACCAGCGACCAGTAAAATGATGCCGCGAATGGCCTTTTCATTGAGGTTATTGTTGATCACAAACGACAAGCCCCAGCCAATTAAAATTGCAGGTAAGCAGAAAAAGAACAACTTCACATCAGCCATATCGGCAGAGCCTGTAAGCATCAGTACAACAATGCCAAACAAGTTTATAAATACGAAAAAGGCGCTTAGATTAGCTTTAATTTTGTCTTTATCTTCAGCTTGATAGAGCAGCCCCATTGGCGCGCCACCAGCAGAAGTCGTGGTGCCTAAAAAGCCCGACGACATCGACGCTAGCAAGCTTGTAATGGTGGAAATTTTCGGTTTCATACCTATGATAGACAATGCCACCACTACCAAAATACTCACCCCAAGCAATAGCTGATACTGCTTCGCATTGACATACAACATCACAATAGCAGCAAAGATAACCCCCACAGCTCCACCAATAATGGATATGCCTGTTTGTTTCATGTCTATCGCGCCACGGTGTTTAATCATTAACACTGACGTTAAAAACAGCGCATTCAAAATCATTGGTCCCGGCACCAGCTCTGGCATTAGCCAGTAAAGCACTGGCACACATAACATACCTAAACCAAAGCCAATAACACTTTGCAGGCAAGCGCCAATAATCAGAATTAAATAAACAAGCACAAAGTCGGTCAAACTTTCTTACCACCTTCCTAACTATGAGATTTCAAATGTTTTAAATAATTATTTATTATTATAGTATCATTTGAATTGTGTAAAATTTTTTCTTTGCTTTAAGTTAATGCAACTGACAATTTAGTTAAGTCCAACCTGCATCCACTATCAGTGATTGTGCTGTCATCATACAGCTATCATCAGCGGCTAAGAATAGCGCGGCATTCACTACATGGTCTGGTTGAATTGTTTCGTTAATACATTGACTTAAACGAACATCTTCAATCATTTCTGGGGTTAGCCAATGAGTAATTTGGCGCTCTGTCATCACCCACCCCGGAACCAGTGAATTCACACGAATATTATCTTTACCATATGAAGCAGCCAATGAACGGGTTAAACCTTCAATCCCCGCTTTCGCTGTTGTGTAGGCTGGCATGCCTGTTTGCTTAATACGCCAGCTTACCGATCCCATATTGATAATGCTACCACCGCCTAAACGCTGCATGTGTTCAACCACAGCTTGCGATGAGAAAAAACACGGGCGCAAGTTAACTGCAAACTTGTCTTCCCAATATTTCACATCCATATTTTCAGCGGCATGGCGGGTGTCATCGGCTGCGTTATTAATTAACACACCAATGTCACCCTGTTGCTGACGAGTTTGCTCAATGGCCGCTTTTAAGGCTTCTACATCACGTATATCGCAATGAATAAATTGCGGGTCAAACTCATATTTACCCGCTAATTTCGCACATAACGCATCGCTTTGCTCGGTTGCAATATCAACAAAGGTGACTTTCGCGCCCTGCTCGCAGAACCGCGTTACCATTACTTCACCAATTCCCGATGCACCGCCAGTAATAAACACACTCTTACCAACAAGGCTTGGGTAAACTGTTTTTAGCTCGTTTGAATTTGGCATGATAACCTTTTGTTTTAAAGTAATTACAACGTCAAAAAGCGATACTTATTGAGCCGCTTCTTTATCAGCGATTTCTTTTTCAATAAACGCCATTGCTTCATCAATCATGTACGTCATCATGTTTTTAGCACGCTCAGGATCGCCGCTCGCAATCGCGTTATACACTTTAAAGTGCTCTTCAGCGATAGCCTTTTTATTGCCCTTAGCAGGTGTAGTATGTTGAATACTTACGTGTAATGCGGTACGAATAAAATCACGTAATTGATAGAAAAAACGGTTACCACTGGCATGTAAAATAGCCGTATGGAAGGCAAGGTCTGGCTCATGCATTACGCCTTCTGGCTCTTCTGCTGCCGCTTGCATTTTATCGAGTGCCATTTTAATTTCTGCAATGGCTGCTTGGTCGCCTTTTCTTGCTGCAAGTGCTGCTGCTTGTGGCTCAATCGCCAAGCGCACTTGTAAGAATTCTTTAAGTACGTAAAGCGATGGGCTGCTTTCTAACAACCATTTTAATACGCTTGTATCGTATAAATTCCAGTTATCCGCCGACTCAACACGAATACCTTGTCGTGGACGAGAAGAAATCAGTCCTTTTGCTGCAAGCATTTTCACTGCTTCACGAACAGCTGTGCGGCTAATACCATACACTTCACATAATTGTGCTTCGGTTGGTAGCCCCGTTTCAGAGTTATAATCTCCAACAATAATTGCCTTACCAAGCTCATTGGTAACTTGTTGTGATAGGTTTAAATTTTCTAAGCGCGCCATGTGTGTTCCTCAAAAGATCTGAGTAATATGATACATCTATAAAGCTATTCCGTCATCCTGGAAATAATTGATTAAAATCAATAACAAACAAAAAATAGCCTAATACAAGTGTCTATAAATTGCGCAATCAAGTCACCATTTCAACTACATAGTGTCACCTTATTTTAACAAATCTCTTTCACTTGGCTTATTTATAATATAATATTTTTATTAGACAACTAAAAAAGCAAAAATTCTCTTTCAAAATTAGGTGGAACACACGATGGTCGAACTAAGTACCTTAGACTGGGCAGTGCTAGCAGGATTTTTTGTCCTGTTACTGGGCGTTGTCGTGATGTCTATGCGACAAAAAGAAGAAGACACCGCTGATTACTTTTTAGCGGGTCGTAATGCAAGTTGGTTAGTGATTGGTGCCTCTATTTTCGCATCAAACATTGGCTCGGAACATTTAGTGGGCCTTTCAGGTTCAGGTGCACAATCGGGTATGGCACTGGCTCACTGGGAGATGCAATCGTGGATCATTCTACTACTCGGTTGGATTTTCGTGCCTTTTTATTGGAGTAGTAAAGTCTACACCATGCCAGAGTTCCTTGAGCGCCGCTTTAACTCTAAATCACGTACCTTCTTATCTGTTATCTCATTGATTAGTTATGTATTAACCAAGGTTGCGGTGACAGTGTATGCCGGTGGTATCGCGTTTAAAACGATCTTAGGTATTGAGAGTATTTGGGGTATCGATTTCTTTTGGATTTCAGCCATTGGCCTTGTAGTGATCACTGGTATTTATACGGTACTTGGCGGTATGAAAGCCATCATGTGGACCTCGGTGTTGCAGACCCCTGTGCTGATTATTGGTTCCTTAGTCATATTAGTTGTTGGTTTAGATAAAGTAGGTGGCTGGGCAGAAGTTGAGCGTATCAACGATGCTAATATGCACCTTATTCGTAGTGCTTCAGATGCTGAATTCCCATGGCCTGGCATTGTGTTTGGTTCATTCATTATTGGCTTTTGGTATTGGTGTACAGACCAATACATCGTACAACGTGTTTTATCTGCAAAAGGCATTAAAGAAGCCCGTCGTGGTACCATGTTTGCCGGTTACTTAAAGCTACTTCCTGTATTTATCTTCTTAGTACCGGGCATGATTGCATACGCATTAAATGTTAAAGGTATTATTAGCTATGAAAGTGCTGACCAAGCCTTCCCAACGTTAGTTGCTGAGCTATTACCTGCTGGTGTTAAGGGAATTGTAATTGGTGGTTTAGTAGCGGCTCTTATGAGCTCTTTAGCATCATTATTTAACTCATCAGCGACCTTGTTCACCATTGATTTCTATAAAAAATTCAAACCAGAATCAACTGAGAAGCACCTTCTTAAAGTTGGCCGCATTGCCACTATCGTGATTGTTGTTTTAGGCCTTCTATGGATACCCGTGATGAGCTTAATTGCCGATGTTCTTTATGAATACTTACAAAGTGTGCAGTCTCTTATTGCACCGGGTATTGCTGCGGTATTCTTACTAGGTTTATGTAGTAAACGCATCACTCCAACAGCGGGTTTTGTGGGCTTAGTATCAGGGTTTGTACTGGGTATGATCCGCTTAGTGTTACTACCGTTTAAGGATGATTTAACAGGTTCATCATTTGCATGGATCACCACGATGAATTGGTTGTATTACTGTATTCTGCTATTTGTCGTGGTCGTTGCGATTATGATTGTGGTGAGTATGTTCACCAAACAAGCAGACGAAGAACAATTGAAAGGTCTTACTTTCTCAAGCCTAGATAAAACAACTATGAAAGAAGTAGCTGCCGGCTTAGATAAGTGGGATTACATTCATACCGCGGGTATTATTGGTATTACTGCCTTTATTTACTACCGCTTCTGGTAATCGTTCGTTCCCAAAGTTGTAGGGCGCCAATTGGCGCCCTTTTTTAATCAGCGAGTTCAGGTGAAAACACTGGAAAACCGTTTTTATCCCACGTAATAATACGTGCTCGCGCATGGCGGTTAGGATCTGTAAGTGGTGTGCCTTTGAGCTCTTTATAATCACGACTGTGATAAATCATTAAATCGGTTACACCATCTTCAGCTTTGACAAAACTGTTGTGGCCGGGACCAAAACGACCTAGCTCAGCATTGCTGGTAAACACCGGCTCAGCCTTCTTATGCCAGCTAGCAGGGTCAAGTAAGTCAGCATTCACATCTGCCCATAGCAAGCCCATTGCATATCGATGATCGGTGGCACTGGCTGAATAAGTGACAAATATTTTATCGCCATGAGTGATAACAGCAGCACCTTCGTTGACCTTATAGCCTTGCACTTCCCACTCTAGGGTTGGCTCAGTAATCGCGATAATGGGTTCTTTAATTGATGTAGGTGAGTCCATTTCAGCTAACCATAAAGCAGAGTTATAAGTTGCAGGCTGGTTCTGCTGCGCCCAAATCATGTAACGCTTACCCTTGTGCGTAAAACTTGTGGCATCAAGCGAAAAACTATCAAGGTGGCTAGTTACTTGCCCCATTTCTTGCCACTCACCTTGCATCGGATTAGCACTGTCGTTTTTAAGTGCATACATGCGAATACTGAACGGCTTTTCGATATCACCTGCAGCGAAGTAGATATACCAACTGCCATCAATCTTATGTAGCTCAGGGGCCCAAATATTGACACTCATTGGGCCTTTATCGCGCTTTTGCCAAATAACCTTCGGCTCAGCTAATTTTAAATCGTTTAAACGACAAGCTTGGCGCAGCTCAATTTCATCAAATTTCGGCGAACTACCTATAAACGTGTAACAGCCACTTTTATCATCGCGAACTAACCAAGGGTCAGCACGTTTGAGTACAATGGGGTTATCAATTGGCGCTAAAGTCTTGCTACTATTAGCATCAGCAAGGGCTGACAATGGCGAGGCACTTAACGCACTAAGAAGCGTTAGCCGAGATAATTTTTTGAGCATAATGTGTCCTGTATTTCGTCTCGATTTTATTGTTAATATTGTATTACATATTATATAGTAGCTGAATGAACACAAGAGTTAAAACAACAAAAGGTATTCAAGCATGAGACCCGTAAGTAAGGTGACACACGCAATGAAGTGGCTTTCAACAGGGCTACTTTTTTCTGCCGCAGCCGTTTCTGCAAAGCAAGTTGAAGTACACGATCCGGTGATGACCAAAGAAGGCGACACGTACTATGTATTTAGCACAGGCCCTGGTATTACCTATTATGAATCGAAAGATTTAACCAACTGGAAACTCACAGGCCGCGTTTTTAAAGACGAGCCAAGTTGGGCAAAGCGTATTTCACCAAGCTTTGATGGCCACTTATGGGCACCTGATGTGTATGAGAAAAATGGTAAGTTTTACCTTTATTACTCAGTCTCTGCATTTGGCAAAAACACTTCGGCAATTGGTGTAACGGTTAACGAAACCCTTGACCCATCGTCACCTGATTACAAGTGGATTGACTACGGTATAGTGGTTGAATCAGTGCCTGAACGTGACGATTGGAACGCTATCGACCCTGCAATAATCGAAGATGAGAATGGTACACCGTGGATGAGCTTTGGTTCGTTCTGGGGCGGCCTTAAACTAGTAAAACTTGATGATGACATGGTGCGCTTAGCAAAACCTGAAAAGTGGCATCACATTGCGAGTCGTCCCAACACGGAACATGGTCCGATTGAAGCACCTTATATCTTCAAAAAGAATGGCTATTATTACCTGTTTGTATCATTTGATAAGTGCTGCCAAGGGGTAAAAAGTACGTACAATGTACGCGTAGGTCGCAGCAAAAACGTTGAAGGGCCATATTTAGATCAGCAAGGTCGATCTATGGTTGATGGCGGTGGTAGCTTAGTTATTGAAGGTAATAAAGATTGGGCTGCTCTTGGCCACAATGCTGCATACACCTTTGATGGCAAAGACTATTTAGTATTACACGCCTACGAAACCGCCGACAACGGCGTGCAAAAGCTACGTATTTTACCTATGAGCTGGAAAAACGATTGGCCGGTTGTTAACCCAGCCGACCTAAATAAGCTCAAAACCAAGCTCACAAAGTAATTATTCAAACCTGTAGAAACGGGTCTACCCCGCGTTGACCCGTACTATCAAAAACAAAAAAACAAACGCGATATAAAATCGCTGCTACGACCCCTTGTAGCAGCGGGTTTATCCCGCGTTGAACCCCGCGTCAAACCCAACGCTAAACCTCAACAAAACAAACGCGATATAAAATCGCTGCTACGATCCCTTGTAGCAGCGGGTTTATCCCGCGTTGAACCCCGAGTCGAACTCTACGTTAAACCTCAACAAAAGCAAAAAAAACGCGATATGAAATCACTGCTACGACCCTTGTAGCAGCGGGTTTACCCCGCGTTGACCGGCGCATCGAACCCAACGTTAAACCTCAACAAAAGAAACAAATATACGCGATATAAAATCGCTGCTACGACCCTTGTAGCAGCGGGTTTACCCCGCGTTGACCCGCGCATCGAACCCAACGTTAAACCTCAACAAAAGAAACAAATATACGCGATATAAAATCGCTGCTACGACCCTTGTAGCAGCGGGTTTACCCCGCGTCGAGCCTCGCGTTGAACTCTACGTTAAACCTCAACAAAAGAAACAAATATACGCGATATGAAATCGCTGCTACGCTTTATAAATTGATTTATCAAAGCTAAGGAAAGCCGATGAACAAATCATACTTACTCAGAAAAGGTAGAGTTTCTGTAGCAAATCACTATTATGCGCTAACGTTTGTTTGCCACAACCGAGCAAATCATTTAAATAACTTCTTCGTTAACCGTCAGATTATTCATCAAATGCAGCAACTTGAGAGTGAAGGCCTAATCAATTCAAATACCTTCGTGTTGATGCCAAACCACATGCACTGGTTAATTCAATTATCTGATGTGTATTCATTAAGTGAGTTTGTTCGAAGGTTCAAAGGGCGAACAGCGTCCACTTTTAGGAAGTTCAATCAACAAAGGCTATGGCAAAAGGGGTTTTATGATCATCAAATTAGAGATGAAGATGACTTACTCAGCAATGCACGTTATATAATCGCCAACCCATTAAGAGCTGGTTTAGTCAAAGATATCGCGTGCTATCCTTTTTGGGATAGCACTTTCATGAAGTAAAGTTGCAGTTATACGAAATCAACCAAGGTAATATCAACTAGCATGGGGCTTTGGCAGCCTTGCTGATGCTTTTCTTCAATAAATGCGCTGTACACATCACGCGCCAAATGCGCAGGTATTAGCACCTCAAAGCGGCTGCCTTTATTCATTAGTTGCAACGCTTCTTGCAAGCCCACAATCGCCTCTGCAATTTCGTACTCTACAGCAGCACCTTGCTTTCGAGTATCAAATAACACCCGACCATTTGTAAGGGTAACGCGTTGATGCACAGTCACAGTGGCATCCCAACTAGGTTTATCCCCCTGACCTTGCTCAATCACTCTATAACCGAGCCCTGTCGGCGTTTGGTAAAAGCTGTGTTGCTCAGCGCTGTTATCTAAAAGCGACGGTAAAACATGCTCTTTAGCCGTCGCAAACACATTGTTGCTTAACATAGCCAACTCTTTATTGTGCGTTGATTAAACGAATACCATAGATACCACCGGCAACAGAGTCTTTGTCGGCAGCAAAACGTAAGGTAAGCGTTTTCGACTTTTTCATTGCCTCTGTTAATGGGTAATCAATGGTGTAGAACTCATCAGTCGGCTTGCCTACAGGCAAACTAACCGCAGCTAATTGCTCACCATTTAAATTAATTGAGAAATGACGATCTACATCGCCAATAAAATAGCGAACACGCAAAGCAACCGCTTTTTGTTCTGGGTTGCTAAGCTGATACTCAAACCAACCTGTCGCATCGCGCCAATGATGACCATTATTAACACCCGCACGAGTTCCTTCACCTTTAAAGTCGTGTTCGACTTCAGGTTGTTGCTCACCCGGCGTAATTTGATCAACGGTTAATAAACGAAGCTGTTCTTTCGCTTGCTCAGCCGCTTTTGCATCAGCAACAAATTGTGTGAACTCAGCTTCACTTTGCTGCGGCCAATACACTTGATAGCGACTATCGTGTAAGCGGAAGAACGGAATTAGCTCTGTGCTCTTAGTGTTATCGATACCTTGCTTGGCAATCGCCACATTTTTATCGGCGATAAATGCAAGCTCTTGGCCCGGTTTACGAGTAAGATCGGCAATAAATTTTTCTGGCTCACTCAGCATGATTGGTAGAGCCTCTGGCGGACAAGTCGGCCCAGCGGCGATGTGGCCCATGCGGCTATTATCAGCAACAAAGTTAAGCTGCTCATTTGCAAATGCTTGTACTTTGGTAGCCATTACAACAGGCCCATACATCACAGAGTAATAATGCTGGCCATCAGGTAGCTGCTCAGTATAAAGCTTAGGACTAAGCTCAAAGGCAAGCTTATCACCGCTTTGCCATGCATGGCTGATACTGTAATAACCGTCTTTTTCGGTTGCGCTTACAGCTTGTCCATTTAAAGTAAAGCTCAGCTCACCTTGCTGCCAAGACGGTTTACGAATATGAATTACCGACTCAGCACTTTGCCCCTCAGACAAACGATTCACGGTCAGTGAAACCTTGTTATCATCTGGAAATTGGCTGTCTTGCGTGATCTGCAAACCCTGCTGTTGCCAATTTAACGTGCTTGGAATAAACAAGTTCACCCATAGCTCTTTACCGGTATTGCTATAAATCAGCTCACCATATTTGCTGTGATTCTCAATACCTGAGCCTACGCAACACCACATTGAATCTTGCACTGAAGAATACATACGGTAATGACCAGGACGCATTGAGGTAAAGTAAACAAGACCACCATGCTCTGGGTGTTGTGATGATAAAATATGGTTATATGTGGCGCGCTCATAATAGTCTAAATAGCGCGTATCACCGCTTTTTAAAAACAATAACTTACTTAGTTTCATCATGTTGTAAGTGTTGCAGGTTTCAGGGCCTTCAACATCTTCAACCATTGGCGTGAAGTCACTTTTATCATGAAAATGCTCACGTACTGAGTTACCGCCAATTGATACTGAGCGCTCTTGGCTCACTGTTTTCCAGAAAAAGTTAGCACCTTGCTGCCATGCTTCATCATCGCTGGCATTTGCTACTTTCAACATGCCAATAATTTTTGGAATTTGCGTATTGGCATGCAGGCCCGTTAACTTATCTTCTTTGTGTAATAAAGGTTCGATAATGATGTTATGAGAGAACTGACGGGCTAGCTTTAAGTAGCGCTCATCATCACTAATAAAGTACATGTCAGCAAACACATCATTTAAGCCACCATGCTCTGAATACAGCATTTGTTGAACTTGTTCATCAGTTAGCTTTGCAGTGGTCGCTAAGAACCATTCGCCTAACTTAAATAGTATTTGTTTGGCTTTATCACTACCGGCTACGTCATATGCATCACGCAAGCCATGGAAAATTTTATCGATGTTATAAAGCGGTACCCAGCGGTCATTTAAGCTAAATAAGTCGGCTTTGATTTCACCCTTTTCAATCTGCTGCCACATTTCATCGCCATTTGGGATACCACCTAAGTAACCACCTGTGGCTTGTTGGGCGCGCTCCAGCTCGCTTAGCATATAATCTAAACGCTGCTTTAATTCTTCGTCACCGGTGGCTGCCCACGCAAGACTCAAGGCAGAAAGGTAATGACCACCAATATGGCCATCAAGACCTGTGCTTTCCCAGTTGCCATAGTTAGGCGCTTTAGGTTCAAGGCCGGCTTCACGCAGGTAAGGAGCAAGTAGCTGATCAGGATGAAGTGCTAATAAATAACGCACATTCGTTTGCTGTGCATGTAAAAACGGGCTGGCGCTTAAACTTACTTGGTTTAGGGCAAATAAATGTTGTTCGCTGGTATGTTCAGCATGCTCCACAGCAGCAGTTTGTTTACTGTCTGTTGGCAGCTCACTACAACCGGTCACAGTTAATAATGCAGCACAAATGCTTGCTAAATAGCTAACTTTTAATGTGTTCATACTGTTTGTTGCCTCCCAGCGAATTGTTATTTTAAAGAGCAAAGCGCACACCCCGTTTAGTGTGCGCATTTAAAGAGTGGTTATTTTGGTAGGCGTTTATGAATAACCATATCCGTATAGTACTCATCGGTAATTTTGTATTTTTTCAAGATCAAACCAAGTAAGGCGTGAAATACACCTGGAATGATAGTTAGCATCAGTGCTAAGCCCATTAGGGTGAACTCGGTTTGCTCAACGTTAGGCTTGTACTCAAAGAATGCCAGTAATAAACCACCTGCTAAGCCAGCTAAACCGCCACCAGCTTTTTGGCAGAATGAAATGCCGCCAAACGATAGACCCGATGCACGAACGCCGTCTTTAATTTCACCGTAATCTACAGCTTCAGCAATTGCAGACCAGAATACTGGTGCATGTAAATCAACCACAAATGACAAGATGATATAAAGCACAAACGCCATCATTACATCGCCCGGTTGCACTACAAAATACATTAGCAATGAGATGAATAGCACGGCGATTTGTGATTGACGGAATAGCTTCATTTTACAGTAACGCTGGGTGATCCACGTACTTGCCACCATTGAGACAATAGATGCTGCAATACCTGCACTGGTAAAGGCACCTGCTAAATCTGGTACACCTAAGTAATAGGTTGCGTAATACATAGCAACACTGCCACGAATCGCATAGCCAAGCGTACCAAGCACACATGCTGCACACAGTAGTAACCATTGGTCGTTTTTAATAAGTACTTTTAATTGCGTAAGTACGCCTTCGGTTTGTGGCTCATGGGTAATACGTTCGCGAGTAGTAAAGAAGCAAAACAAAAATAGTGCTACGGCACATGCCGATACCAATGCCATTGCCAATTTATAACCATACGACAAGCTGCCATCCCCCCAATATGAGGCAAGTAGCGGCACTGAAAATACAATCACCACATTGGCAATCTTAGCGAAGAACATACGGTAACCATTAGCTGACAAACGCTCTTTAGGATCGGCAGTTAATACACCAATGTAAGAGATATAAGGAATAGCAACACCGGTAAACATCAAGGTCGCAAACAAGTACGTGGCATAAGCCCAAGCTAACTTCATGTTGTAGTCGAAATCAGGCGTGGTAAATAACAGTACGACCGATAAACCATAAGGCACAGATAAAAATAAGAACCAGTGACGGAATTGACCCCAACGGGTTTTCACTTTGTCGGTGATTACCCCCATTAATGGATCGGTAAAGGCATCAACAAAACGCGCCACTAAGAACAACACACCCATATCAACCGGATCAAGTCCGTAGATATCGGTGTAAAAGAAAGACATAAAATAGAATAACGCTGCAACCATGACATTTACTGCCATGTCGCCGGCACCAAAGCCGACCTTTTCTACAACGGATAACTTTTGAGATTCCATACAACAACACCCTAATTGGTCAATAATGAGCCGCCGCTCACTATTTCAAGCAATGTCAAAAACCCTCAACATTGCGTATCAAATAAATTTATAGCCCTAGATATTACACAGCTTGGCCATTGCGTTCGTTATTTTTGTAAATTTAATGCTAATCTAATTAATAGTATTATCATACTTATTAAATCGCAACTCTTTTCGACCGATGGTTTGGTTTATAGAAACCAATAAAAAACCCCAGCAAAGCCGGGGTTTTTAGGTCTATAAAAGAAATTTAGAAAGAATAACGCGCACCTAGTGCGAATGTACGTGAGTAGATACCGTTACCAAAGTTAAATAGGTTGTCGTTACCTTCACCGTAGTAGCTTTGATATACGTCGTCGAGGATGTTCGTTGCATCAAAGGTTACAACAAAGTCATCATTCACATTGTAGCTAAATTGGAAGTCTAAGCTTTGCTCAGGACGATTCCAAAACTGAATCGGGTTAGCAAAGATTGCCGCTTCGTTACCTGTGTAGAACTCAGAACGCCATACATAAGATAAACGCATATCGAATGAATCACGCTCGTAGATACCTACGATGCTGTACGATTCATCAGAAACACCTGCCATTTGTGAATCAACATAACCAGAGATTTCACCTAGCTCATTGAATTCAGGTGTATCTTGCTCTGAGTCAAGCATCGTATAGCTTGCTTGCACACCAAAACCGTTTAAGTACTCTGGTAAGTACTCTGGTAAGTTTTCTGGGAAGTAAACTAAACCAACTTCTAAACCAGACAGTTCACCGTTTGAAGCATTCACTGGTGCACTTAATACATATGGGCGTGTTACGCCATCATCGCCTTCGCGCACTACTTGCTTACGACCCGCAACAACTAAGCCTTCGATTTCACGGTAAAAGTAAGCCGCGTAAAGTGAGCTTGTATCTGCGAAGTACCATTCAAGTGATACGTCGTAGTTCTTTGACTCTGTTGGTTTAAGCTCTGGGTTACCACCATTACCTGTACCGTATGTAGCACCTTCTGTTAATGGATCGTACCAGTATTGCAACGCGTTCAAGTCAGCAAAGTTAGGCATACGTAATGTTTCTGTGTACGCAACACGACCCACTACATCATCAGTGATGTTCCAGTTAAGTACTAAGCTTGGTAGTAATGCGCTGCTATCAGCACTTGCTGAGCTTTCTTCAAATACATTTGAGTTCATGCCGCCAGACTCAGCAACAAAGTCCATATCTTGCTCGTAGCTTACATAACGTAAACCAAACTCACCGCTAATATCTTCCGTTAAGAAGAAGTTAGTTGTGGCATATAGCGCGTATGAGTTTTCTTCGATATCAAATGTTTTGTATACATCTTCAGCTTCAAGGCCATATACGCTACGAACAGCATCGCCGTTATCAAGCATGTAGCCACCGTCAGCAGTTACAAAGCTGTCGAATACGTCAGCACGGCCATCGAAATAATCATCAACTTGGAACACAATACCAGAACCATCACCAGATGCCCCAGCTGCAGCTAATTGCTCAATTAAGCTAGCTACAGACGTGTTGGCAATACCAGTATCTTGACCACGTGTGTACTCTTGCGCAGTTCGTTTTTCGTAGCGACCACCGAATTTCACTTTATCAAAATAAGTACCACCAATTAGGTATTCAGCATCAAATGTGAAAGTTAATGCATCACCCGCGTTACCGCCGCCATTGTCATAAATAGTGCCAGCATTCCAGTTTTCGATAGCAGCCATATCAGCTTCGTTTACCGCTGTGTTTGGATCATCCCAAAACGCGATGCCTGGTACGCCGTCTTTATCATTAAAATCAACGTCAAGACCCGTCGCTACACGATCAAAACGCATTGCGAAGAAATCTGTTTCGTACTCACTGTCTTGGTAAACAACTTCAGTGTTGATAGTTAGGTAATCGCTTGCTTGCCACTCTGCACCTAGCGCATATAAGTAGCTATCTGTTTTACCATATGAAAAGTCACCACTTTGGAAACCGCCAGCGCCAATCGCTTGCTTTTCTTTAATTACATTAGTGCCATCAAACACAGTTGGTGTTTCAATAAAGCCGTTACCATTTTCAAACGTATTTGAGAACCACATCGCGTTTTGCGATTCGTTTTCGTAACCTGTGTAGAAACCTTCAGCTGTGATTTCTAGGGTTTCATCTGGTGCCCACTGTAAAGATACAGACGCAGCCGGGCGCTTACGAAGACCAGTGAATGAAGTACCAAAAATAGCATCACGTGCAAGTAGGTATTCTGTTGGCTCGCCATTTACGTCTAAAGTAGAACCAGCCGCAGTAGGTAGACCTAACTCAGTACCTTGAGTCCAGAATTCATTTGGAACACGTGAATACGGTGAGTAGTTGTATTGTGGCTTATCAGTAAAGAATGGGAATGCAGCACCCGCTGTGATGGTGTCATCGCGGTAATGTGTTTCAGCATAAGAAATATTGAAAAGTGCACCAAACTCACCAGCACCGTCGATTTCCCAACGATTAGAAAGTAATGCACTGATATTTGGATCAACTTCATCTGGTTGATCTGAGTAAATCGCACGTGCCGCTAAAACAACTTTTTCACCTTCGAAGTTGAAAGGGCGGTGAGTTTTAATATCAATCGCACCTGCGATACCACGTTCGATTTGATCCGCCGAACGAGTTTTATAAACTGTTACGCCTGAAAGTAAACTTGCAGGAATGTCTTGCAGCGCCACATCACGACCCGCGCCTGTAAAGATAGCGCGGCCATTAACTGTGGTATTAACATCAGTAAGACCACGGATTGAAACCGCACTTACTTCACCAGCACCACGGCCTGTTGTTTGTACACCTGTCACACGTTGTAGTGCTTCAACTACGTTGTTATCAGGGAATTTACCAATATCTTCAGCAACAATTGCATCCACGATTTGAACGCTTGCACGTTTTTCATCTAGCGCTTTGTTTAAACTGCCGCGAATACCTGATACTTGAATAACCTCCATCTCATCGACGTTATTCTCAGGAGTGTTTGGTGCTTCCTCCTGTGCAAAAGCAAATTGACAGGTAAATGCCATAACTACAGCACTGGCTATGTGTGTTCTTTTAAACATAAGCGGTGTTCTCCAAATTATAGTTATATCGGTCCGCTGAACTTTCCCCATTCAGTTACCGAAGAGTGACCACTGCATTGTGCATCGTGTGTTGTCAAAACGGTGCGCGAGTGTGTCTACATTTTATTATGTTAATACATTGCTGCCTGAACTTTAATCATATTGTATGATTATTTAACAGTCAACTCAAAAAGCCAAATTAAAATTAGTGCCATTATGTTTACAAAAAACGTTGTAATTATAACACGTTACAAACTCAAAAAGGGCTGCGTTTTTATTTTGGGAATTTATATAGGCCCGTTATTATCAGTCACTTAGCGTTTATTTGTTTGCTTGTTTAATTTGTCTTTAGTTCATCCAGAGCGACAAAAAAGGGCTAACAAGTTATTTACCCGGCGTATTTTGATGCTACTATGATAAAAATACAATAATACAATATAGAGTTATTTTTTGCTGCACTTTTACTGGTTTGTTTCGATGTAAACAATCAGTTACTCAGTATAATCAGGCATACACTGTGTATTATCTGGTCATTTAGAGCGAGCTCTAAGTAAAAAAGCTGCAGTTCGAACAACAATTATTAGTCACAGAGGACACTCATGAAGAAATTGAAAGCGTTGGCGCTACCATTACTTTTTTCGAGCAGCTTAGCTGTTGCACAAAACCCATTATTTACCGATGTATTTACTGCAGACCCTGCGGCACTTGTTCACAATGACACCGTATACCTTTATACAGGCCATGATGAAGCCCCTAATAATGACGTGTTTTTTGAAATGCACGACTGGTTAGCCTTTTCATCAACAGATATGGTGAACTGGAAAAAACACGGCCCAATCATGAAAGCAACAGACTTTAAATGGGCTAAAGGTGAAGCATGGGCTTCACACATGATTGAGCGTGATGGCACTTTCTATTTCTTTACAACCGTTCGCCACAACGATACAAAACCAGGTTTTGCAATTGGTGTTGCAACTTCTAAGTCACCAACAGGCCCTTTTAAAGATGCGATTGGTCACGCGCTTGTTACTGATGATATGACCAAGCACACGCCAAATGATTGGGACGACATCGACCCGGCTATTTATACAGAAGAAAATGGCGATACTTACATGTTCTTTGGTAACCTAATGCCAAAATACGTAAAGCTGAGCGACGACTTACTGTCTCTTGATGGTGAAATTAAAACGCTTGATTTACCAAACTTTACCGAAGCGCTATGGGTTCATAAGAAAAACGACAATTACTATGTATCGTACGCGTGTGAGTTCCCAGAGAAGATCTGTTATGCCATGAGCAAAAGCATTCATGGACCGTGGGAATATAAAGGTATCTTGAATGAGATCGCAGGTAACAGCGAAACCAACCACCAATCAATCATCGAATACAAAGGTAAAGACTACTTTATTTACCATACTGGTGCTGTACCACCGATTGATGGCAAACCAAGTGGCGGGCGCTTTCGTCGTTCAGTGGCGATTGAGCCACTTTACTACAACGAAGATGGCACACTTAAACGTATTATCATGACCACTGAAGGTCTAAGTAAACAAGACAAGTAATATCAAAAAGGGCTCTTTAAGAGCCCTTTTTAATGCTCAAATGTAATACAAATAAGCAAATTTAACGGAAAATCCCCACTTTCAGATAAGCAAAAAACTTCCCTAATAGCGCAAAAACAGCGAAAAAAACGCCAAAAATGGCAACTTGAAAAAATTAAAATCACGCTGTATATATTGTAAACACTGATACTTCATGTTTACATATCAATTACCTTTGCAAAAGTATTTGCACATTTTAAATCGTACTATAAAATTACAATACTACGTTCTTATTAGTTTGATATAGGCGCGCGGCAATTTTATTGACAACAATCGAATAAAAAAATGAATCCCAGTTTCAAGAGGACACATAAAATGAAATTAAATAAATTAGCCATGGTCATAGCCTGCTCTTTGGCTGTGACAGGTTGTGGCAAAGAAGATGGTACTAAGCTTGACACAGCACCAGCGGTTGCCGACCCGCAAAGTGCAAAACCGACTGTAAGCAGCAGTGTTGAATACACTGAATCAGGTAGTGTAATGGTTACCAATGTAAGCGTGCACGATCCTTCTGTCGTTAAAGTCGACGACACATATTATATTTTTGGGTCACACCTTGCTGCCGCTAAATCGACTGATCTCTTGAACTGGGAAATGATTTCGAGCCTTTCAGCTAACGAAGCCGTTAATGAAAGCCCATTATTTGATTACAACTACACAGGTGAAATTGCCGAAGGCATTGAATGGACAGACGGTTTCACAGGAAACTGGGCTGCTGATGTTATTCAGGCGCCAAATGGCAAGTTCTGGTTCTACTACAACCACTGCGCACAAGATAACCCAGATACACCGGATGTTGTTGATGAAGTGTGCTGGAACCGCTCTTACCTTGGTTTAGCTGAAGCTGACAATATCGAAGGTCCGTATACAAACAAAGGTATTTTCTTACGCAGCGGTTATCGTACAGAAGCAGAGTTTGCAGCTTACCCACTTGATAATGGCCAGACAACATGGAATGGTGCCGTTGATCCTAACGCCATTGACCCTGCAGCTTTCTATGATGCTGATGGCAAACTTTGGATGGTTTACGGCTCATACTCTGGCGGTATTTTCGTGCTAGCAATGGACGAAGAAACAGGTATGCCAGAAGCAGGTCAAGGCTATGGTAAAAAGCTAGTTGGCGGTGACTTCCGTGCGATGGAAGGTGCATTTGTCATGTACAGCCCAGAAAGTGAATACTACTACTTATTCTTCTCAGTTGCTGGGTTTGATCTTAATGGTGGCTACAACATCCGTGTTGCTCGCTCAAAAACACCGGATGGCCCTTATCTAGATAACGCAGGTAATGACATTGCAGCTATCGGCGGTCTGGAGGTCGGCGAAAAACTAATGGGCGGCTTTGAGTACACGCAAGAACTTGGCGAAACAGCACCAGCATGGGGCTACCAATCACCGGGCCATAACTCTGCTTACTACGATGAAGCGACAGGTCGTCATATCTTAGTTACGCATACGCGTTTCCCGCAAACATCGACTGAGTTCCCAACCATTTCAGAAGCGCACCAAGTTCGCGTACATGAAATGTTCATTAACTCATTAGGTTGGCCTATGGCTTCTCCACAACGTTATGTGCCGCTTGAAGGCGACAACATGGTTGTGGCAGATGAGCTTTACGGCTATTACAAATTTATCAACCATGGCAATGATGTAAATACAGATGCTATTCGCTCAATGCATATTGCTTTAAACGAAGATCACTCAGTAACCGGTGATGATCCAGGTATCTGGTACATGATTGATGACTCAAATATTAAACTTGAGTTAGATTCTGGTACTTACTTTGGCGTGGCTAAATGGCAATGGGATGATGCAACTAAAGCAATGGCTGTAACTGTATCAGCTACATCAAGCGAAGGCGCTACCATTTGGGCAAGTAAACGTGATGAAATCACAGATACCGCTAACGTGCTAGGCACTGTTCAAGAAGCACTTGATATCAAAACTGAATTATCAATTGCTGACGAAGGCTACTCATTACCAACGAAAGGTAAAGACGGTGCTGCAATTAACTGGGAAAGCAGTGATGAATACTACATCACCAGTGAAGGCTCTGTATTCATTCCAACGCCAGATCGTGGTGATAAAGCGGTTACTTTAACGGCTAATATCTCTTTAAACGGTGAAAGCACGACTAAAACATTTAATGTAAATCTAGAAGCGCGCCCAGAGTTTAAAAATGCGATTGCACACTATGCATTTGAAGATTCACTCAGTGATGGGTTAGGTAACCTAGATGATGCGGGTGTAACAGATAACAACATGTTAAATGTGGGTGCTGGTACAGCTGCATACGCAGAAGGTCAAACAGGTAAAGCATTTAACTTTGACGGTGCAACGGGCGTACGTTTACCTGATGAGTTAGTAACAGGCGATGAGTACACCATTTCGTATTGGTTTAAACCAACAGTACTAACTAACTTTACGCCTACATTCTTCGCATCAACCTCTGATGCACGTTGGATGAGCTTGATCCCAGGTAGTACACACTTTACGTCAACACCAATGCTATGGAGCCGTTATTTAGCTGATGATGGCACTGATATGTGGAACCAAATCATTTCTGACTCTCCAGCGGTAATGGATTGGAATCATATTGCAATCACTTATGCTAATGGCAATGCAACACTTTATCGTGATGGTGTACGTGCAGGTTCGATGCCTCGCCCTGACTTCTTTAGCGAACAAACAGGTAACTTTGCCCTTGGTGTGAACTACGGCTGGGACTTACCTTTCCAAGGTCAAATTGATGAATTCATCGTTTATGACTACGCGCTAAACGGCCTAGACATTAATGGTGCGGCTATCAATAACCTGACAGATCCGACTAAATTCGAGAGCTTCATTACAGATGCGCTTGATTTAGGTGATGTTTCTGCAGTACGTGATAGCTTTGAATTACCACGAGTCGGTCCATTTGTATCTGGTATTAGCTGGACGTCAAACAACGAAGAGTACTTAAAACCAGTTAACGGCACGGCTGTTGTGACACAACCAAGTGCGTCTGCTGGCGACCAAGTTGTAACATTAACTGCAACCATTAAGTACAAAGACTTTACTGATACTAAGTCATTCGATGTAACCTTAAAATCACTTGCACCTGCTGAATACAGCTTTGAAGGTGACCTAAGTGCATTAAACGGCGCATACGCGGCGGGTAAATCAACGGGTGGTTTCATCAACAACACTGGTGGTAACGTAACTTTTGTTGACGGTATCATGGGTCAAGCAGTATTCCTAGAAGGTTCAGGTGTTCGTTTACCGGATAACTTAATCACGACCAATGATTACTCAGTATCTATGTGGTTAAAACCTGAAACCTTCACTGATTACACTACAGCATTCTTTGCCGGTGCAAGTGCAAACGCATGGTTAAGTTATGTACCATCGATGGCAGGCTCAGCGCTAACGCGTTTATGGGCAAATAACGGCGCCTTCTTCGATAATGCAGAACTAGATAGCCGTATTCCTGCAAAAGAGTGGACACATGTTGCTTTCACTGTTGATGGTACAAACGGTGATGTACTGAAGATGTATGTTAACGGTGAACTACAGCTAGAAACCGATGGCTTCCCACGTGTATTCACGGTTCCTGGTGAAACAAATGAGTTTGCTCTAGGTGTTAACTACTGGGATACGCCATACCACGGTGCTATCGATGAACTGAAAATTTTCAACGGTGCGATTAGCGCTGAAGAAATAAAAGCACTCTTTGATGCAGCAGCTGCACAAGAGTAACAAAGTGAGGTGAGCTGCCTCACCTCAACTATTTGTTGTCTGGAAAAGCCGGTTAAAAAAGCCGGCTTTTTTCTAAATCTTTAGTACCTTTTGCCGATACATAGCTATCTTTACCTTTTAACTCAATCATTATGGCTATTAACTCATTATCAAGTGCGTTAACTATCTCAAATGCAGATAAAGCAAGCAGTAATACCAACTCCAAAGTCGGCTACAAACTCAGCAGCCAAGAGATGAATAAACTCTCTGGTCGTGAAGTAGAGCCCACACAAAAAGAAGAAGTATCTAGCGAACTCCCTGAGCATATCCGCAAAATGGTTGAACAACTAGAAAAGCTCAAAGAACAGCTTGAACTTGCCAAAGAGCAATTAGCCAAACTGCAAGCACTAAAAAACCAAGAAGATGAAGCGGTTAAAGTGCAAGTTGAAACACAGACCAAAATGGTTATGGAAATCCATACGCAAATAATGTCTCTTAGCCAGTCAATTAGCGACGCGCTAAAAGAAGCAGGTATAAGCGATCCCGGTGTATTGATGAGTGTGTTGGTATAAAGTTCAGACCTCTGGCTTTAAACAGTATTGATTACGACCGCTCTTTTTAGCTTCGTACAGGTTTTCGTCTGCCTTTAAGAAAAGTGTCTTCCAATCTCTTGGAGATTCAGGAACAGTCACCCCGCCAATTGAAATAGTTAAGTAGCCACAGGGTGAATCTTCATGGGGTAAATGCTCTTCATGCAATAGGTCTATTATTCGTTTTGCCACCAACTGACAGCCTTCATAGTTAGTGTGTGGAAGAACAACAGCAAACTCCTCACCACCCCAACGTGAAATAAAATCAGTGTCGCGTGTTAATGCTCTTTTTACAGTGTTAGTAACTGATACAAGCGCTGCATCACCTGCCAAATGGCCATAACGGTCGTTATATTTTTTAAAATAATCAATATCCAGTAATAACACAGAGACTTCGGGTGACTCGTACCTTGCACTCAGTTGATTCATCACCACTTCTAAATAGCGTCGATTAAAAACTTTCGTGAGCGAGTCAATCATTGATGCTTCTTTATGTTGCTCAAGCAAAGCACTGTATTTCAGCTCTTTTTCTACACGTTTTTGAAGTGTTACGGCACTGTAGGGTTTAGCAATAAAATCATTACATCCTGCGTCCCAAAACTTATATTCAAAGTTTGTATAATTTTCGCCCGTCAACATGATTACGGGCGTATGCTCAAACGCAGGAACACTACGAATGGTTTGACATAGGTCGATACCGTCCATACCGGGCAACCGATAATCAAATAAGAAAAGTGATACTTTTAGATCACCTAATTGCTCTAACAATGCTTCAGCTGTTGAGAAGCGGCTAACATTATATTGAGGTGATAACACTTTGTTGATAATAGTAAAATCAAGATCACTGTCTTCAACCAAAACAACATTGCTATCAAGCGTTGCTTTACTCAAGTCTTTTTCAGCTTTTTTTCGTAACGAATTAAGCGAACTATCCATATAGAGTTTACCCTTGCTGGTTCATCGTTGAGGGTAGTTTGCATTATCAGGGTTTTCAAGTGACGGCAAATAGCTAAGGCCCAACATTTGGGTAGTATATTTCTGGCCAAAGCCAACTTTACTCTTGTAACTCTCCCCTCACTAACTCCCTCTTACCTCCCTAAAAAGAGGCAAAACACAGTGAAAATGCGGGCTCTGAATTATCGATCAAGCAAATACGAAACTTCCTTAACCATTAAAAACACAAAATTTTAAGCGCTTACTTTAAAAAATAAGCAGTAAAGAAACATAGTTTTTATATTTAAAAAACAAAAGCATATAATTTAAAGTAAACCTAAACACTTCACTCTCAGTTAAAACGAGCAAAAACAAAAAATAAGAAATAAGTATTAATTAGCTATTTCAACAACCCTCTCATAGCACTTTTTTAGTATAGAATTTAACCAACCCAAACGTAAGATGGCTGCATCCCATGAATTAAGTAAGGTCATTCTATGCGTAACATTTTATTAGTTTCAGTAAATGGATTTACGTTTAAAGCATGTTTATTGATTACATGTTTATGGATGAGCTTTTTTGCTCAAGCAAAAGATTCAACTTCAATTGAAACAGCAAGAGCATGGCTTAAGCTTGTTGATAGCGGCCAATACGTGCAAAGTTGGCAGCAAACAGATCACATATTTCAGACAGCCACACCAGAGCCAAAATGGCGCTTGGCATTAGAGCAACTTCGTATTCCTCTTGGTCGCGTAATGTCTCGTACTTATTTTGATGTACAAGAATATTCATCACTACCCGGAATGCCTAATGGCGAATATTTAGTGGTTCAATTTCAAACAAGCTTCACCAATAAGGAGCATGCCCTAGAAACTCTGAGTCTGAGTAAAAATAGTGGCCAATGGCAGCCTTTAGGTTATTTAATTAATTAAGGGTCATGAAGGTGTGGATGGATTATGTTGGGTTTCGCTTCGCTCTACCCAACCTACCCAAAAATGAACAGAGCAAGTGCTGAGAGGTACGCCACACATAACAACCCCACCGCTCAGCTTGGAACTTTACTCTCGCTAACTTACAGTCTTCAGCCACAAAAAAAGCCACTCATAAATGAAGTGGCTTTGGTTGAGTCGATTTTTTACTTATAACTTAATTTGGTTCACGCAGATGGAACACTTGGCACTTATTACCTAAATCAGGTTGTTGTGCGAAGTTAGTGTTTTCAGCTAAACCACAGTTACTTAAACCAAGTGCTTGCTTTGTGTAGCGGTTGATCAGCATAACACCACCACCTTCTACTGGAGCAATACGCCACTGTGCTGTTTTCGCTGCACACGAAGCCATTTCTACGTTGGCACCTGGTACTAAGGCGTTATCAGCTACCGCAGCACAGAACTCGCTGTCAGCGCTTTGTTTAAGGCTTACATAGCCTGTATCAGTTGGTGCGAAGAACCATTGCTGTGCATCTTTATGCGTGTAAGCTTGTTGCTCAACATTGGTACCTGCTTTAACCGTACCAGCCACGCTAAGTGCTTTACCACTTTGTTGGCTTAATACGACAACACTACCCATTGGGCGTAATTGCCAGTCACCACACGCTGTTGCGTCGCTTTGCTGTAAAACCGCTTGGTTTTGTGCAGCAGAACAACCAGCAATCGCTAATGGTTTGCCTGTGTAACGGTTAGTAATAGATACATTACCATCTGTGCTTGGTGCTACTTTCCATTGCTGGCAGAAGTTATTGCGCCATGCTGCAGATTGCACCTTAGCGTTATCGGCATCATTACAGCTTTCAAGCTCTAAGAACTTGCTGTCTTCACGGTTAGCTAAACGAACAAAACCATCTGTTGTTGCATCAATAACCCATTGACCATTGGTGCTTGCGCACTGACGTTGTACTGCACGTGCATCTTGTGGATCAGCTGCAATGTCTAAACATAAGCCGCTTGTTGCATTCACTAATTGGTAGCGCTGACCTTGCACTCGCGTTACCAGTGGGCCGTATTCACCTGATGGCGGTGCGACTTCAACACCTGGTGTTAATGGTTTACCAAAGCTTGGTGTACCATCGTCGTTCCAAGTAAATTTTTGCGCACGTAATGAACGAGTCGCGCTACAACCGTGCTCTACCGAATCATTACCATGATAAACTAACCAATCTTCTGTGCCGTCTGGCGATGTGAAAAAGCCGTTATGGCCTGGGCCAAACACTTCTTCTGTACGCTCAAATACTGGCTTATCGTATTTCTTCCAGCTGCTCGCTTTAAGTGGGTCATCACCAACAAGCTCAAGCATACCTAGTTTGTAATCAGGGGTATTACAGAAGCTTGCTGAGTACGTCATAAACGTACGGCCATTGTGCTGTAAAATTTCAGCGCCTTCAGTTACTTTACGGCCACTGATTTCCCAATCTAGCTCAGGACGCGTGATCACCGTATGTGGTGAGTTCTTCTTCAGAGTCCATGGGTTTTCCATTTCAGCAATAATGTTTAATTGCTGATCACCCTGCCATTGTGAGTAGATCACATATAGCTTGTCTTTGTATGTTAGATAGTTACCGTCGATGTTCCATACGTTAGGCATTAATGCGCCCTTGTATTCGTATGGACCCATAGGATCGTCACCGGCACTTTCTAATACATTTAAGTGTTGGTTATCTAAAGTGCCATCAGTACCAGCTGTGTACATCATATACCAGCGGTAGCCGTTTGGCCCTTTTAGGCGGTGGAATTCAAACGCCCAGAAGTTACAACAACGCTCAGGGTTTGAATCAGACCAAACATTGATAGGTGTTGCATCAGCAAGGCCAGCTAGCGTTGGTGATTTACGCATCACTAACTCAGATGTCCACGTTGTTGTAGTTAGGTAATAGTTACCATCCCAATACTCAAGCCATGGATCGGCGCCATTTGGGAAAAGAGGATTAGTAAAAATACCATCATCTTGAATTGGCGCTTTTGCTGTGGCTGCTACATCTGCTTTGGCTGCGTTGTCTTCAGCCGTTGTCTGACAGCCCGTCAGAGCGCCAAACGACAAGGCAAATAGGCTAGCTAAGCCAACCTTTTGCATTGCGCTTTTAAGCTTTGTTGTTTTCACGATTGTGTTCCTTTATTTTGTACCAAATTCGTACACGATGCGTGTTGAATACACGTCACCTGGCAGTAATGTTGTGCTTGGGAACGTTGGCTGATTTGGTGCATCAGGGAAATGCTGTGGCTCTAAACAAAAACCACTTCTGAAATTATGCACTAAGCCAGACGCTTGCACAGTACTACCGTCTAAGAAGTTACCTGAATAAAACTGTACCGCAGGCTCTTCTGTGTAAACTGTTAACGTACGACCAGAGTTTGCTTCGTAAACCGTCGCGGCTTCGATAAGCTCATTGCTTGGCGTGTCTTTAAGCACAAAGTTATGATCATAACCTTTACCAAGTTTCAGTTGTTCGTTGCTTGCTTTGATATCTTGACCAATTGCTTTAGCAGTACGGAAGTCAAACGGTGTGCCAGCCACATCCATCAACTCACCAGTTGGGATCAAGCCGCCATCGACAGGGGTAATTGCTTTTGCGTTAATTTGCATTTGGTGATCAAGAATGTCGCCTTTACCCGCTAGGTTGAAGTAGCTGTGTTGCGTCATATTGATAATGGTAGGCTTGCTTGTTGTAGCAATAAACTGCATATCTAGCGTATTGTTATTCGTTAGCATGTAAGTTACTTCAGTCGTTACTTCACCCGGGTAACCTTGGTCACCATCAGGGCTCACTAAACTTAAAGTAACGCCAGCGCTGTTTTGCGTCGTGAACGGTGTCATGTTCCATACTTTCTTATCGAAACCTTGCACACCACCATGTAAATGGTTGTCACCATCGTTAGTCGCTAATTGGTATTCAGTGCCGTTTAAGGTGAATTTACCGTTTGCGATACGGTTGCCGAAACGACCGATGATTGCACCGTAGTAAGTTGTCGCCTTTGTGTATGCTTCTAGGTTATCTAAACCCAGTACAATATTACCCATTTCGCCTTTTGCATCTGGCGTTTCAATACGCGTGATAATGCCGCCGTAGTTGATCACATCAACGCTAATACCATTGCTGTTAGTCAGCGTTACTTGATTAACGGGTGTTTGGTCAGCAAGTACGCCATAGGCCGTCATTGATGCTGAAGGGGAAGTCGTCATATTGTCTCCTTGATGAGCACAAGCTGGTGTAAGGGCAATCCCACATGTCACCAACAATGCATAAAGCCCGCGCGACTTTTTCGTGTTCGAACTGGCTGTTTGATGAGTTGTTTTTAAACCTTGGAAAACACATTGCAATGACATATGAATAACCTTTTTGTAATTGTATTTATAGTTTTATAATACAAATAAGGGTGTCATTGCAAATTTAATCGCTAAAGTTGGATTTTGCCGTCTTTCACCATGATGCAATCCATCCCCGCACTTTTGGCCGCTTGGTAACCAATTTGCGTGTCTTCGAACACTACGCATTTACTTGGTTCAACACCTAAAAGCTCTGCTACTTTTAAGAATGTTTCTGGATTTGGTTTGCCTTTACTTACATCACTTGCAGTCACTAAGGCACCAATTTTATTAATTAAATTAGTATCTGTTAGATGATCAATTGCATGTTCGCGGTCAGCACCCGTGCCCACGCCCATAGGTAATACACCATGGTATTTCTCAAGTACAGCAACGGTTTCGTCAATCACCTGTGGATGGTGCTGTAAATCAACCCAAAACTGGTGTTTATCTTTTGCCACAACCAGAGGATCGTGCTCTAAGCCAAATTTTTCGTTAAGCATTTCAATGGTTTTAACGGTCGGTATGCCACCCAAGCTATACATGTAGTCGTAATCAAATGGATAGCCATAGGCTTCACAGGTTTTTTGCCATGCCTGTAAATGACTGCCCATTGAGTCAATTAAGGTGCCATCCATATCAAAAATAATGCCTTGGTAGGCGCTTAAATCGATCATATCTACTCCTAAAAAGTTTCGCTTCACAATAGCATAAGCCAGCGAGGAGCAAGGCTCATCACTGGCTTAATCGACAACAAAATTTGACAGGGCATGCTAAACACATGCCCAAGTACTTTAAATATTCGTTTTACAGGCCACGTTTTAGCATGTAATAAGCTGCGTTATGACGAAGCTCTGTTTTGAAACCACGGATCGTCGTATCGTTATCGATGATCATCGTTTCAACGCCAGCCATTTCAGCAAAATCGATAATCATATCGGTTGTTACTGCTTGGCTGTATGCAGTGTGGTGTGCACCACCGGCGTGGATCCATGCAGCTGATGCTACAGATAGATTTGGTTTTGGTTCCCAAAGCGCTGAAGCAACCGGTAAGTGAGGTAAATCAGCTGGCGGAGCCACTGTATCTACTTCGTTGATTAGAATACGGAAACGGTTACCCATATCAATTGGTGATACGTTGATTGCAGCACCCGGTTTTGCTGTAAACAATAAACGACCTACATCACATTTCACGCCGATAGTGTGCTGGTGAACTTCAAGACGTGGCTTTTGTGCTGCAATTGAAGGACACACTTCTAACATGTGCGCGCCAAGTACTTGGTCAGTCTCACCCATGTTGTAAGTGTAATCTTCCATGAATGAACAACCACCGTCACGGCCTTCACCCATTACTTTCATGATGCGAACCATAGCAGCTGTTTTCCAGTCACCCTCACCACCGTAACCATAGCCTTTCGACATTAGGCGCTGTGTAGCAAGACCCGGAAGACCAGACAGGCCTGATAAGTCTTCAAAACAGTTTGTGAATGCTTTAAAGCCGCCTTTCTCTAAGAAATGCTCCATACCAAGCTCTAAACGTGCTTCGTTACGTAGCATTTTCACTGCGTAATCGTCTTGTAGAGTTTCGTCAGCAATTACGTAGTCTTGCTTATATAGCTCTAACTGTGCATCGATTTCGTCTTCTGTGATTGTATCAACCACTTTTACAAGCTCAGCGACACCAAACGCGTGTACTTCATAACCAAAGGTAATTTGCGCTGAAACTTTGTTACCTTCAGTAACTGCAACTTGACGCATATTGTCGCCAAAACGCGCAACTTTAAGTGTTTGGCTTTCTGCCCAACCTTTTGCCGCACGACACCAGTCATCTAACTGCTGTTGTACGTCAGCACGTTGCCAGTGACCTGCAACAACTTTACGCTCTTTACGCATTACAGTACCGATGAAACCGAACTCACGGTCACCGTGTGCACTTTGGTGCGTATTCATGTAGTTCATGTTGATGTCAGACCAAGGAAGGGCTGCATTGAACTGAGTATGAAGGTGTAACCAAGGCTTACGTAATTCGCTTAGGCCAGCAATCCACATTTTCGCAGGTGAGAAAGTGTGCATCCATAATACTAAGCCAATACAGTTAGGATCCGTATTTGCCGCTTGGCAAACAGCGTGAATTTCTTCAGGTGACTTAACGGTAGGCTTACATACCAAGTTTACTGGTAGATTAGCTTCGCTGTTTAAGCCCGCTACAATTGCTTCGCTGTCTTTGGCAACCGTTTCTAACACCTTAGGACCATAAAGATGTTGTGAGCCGGTAACAAACCAGACTTCTTTCGTCATCGTCGTCATGTTAATAATCCTCTAAATTCTTGCTATTTGCTCTGGCCGTAATACGCGTTTTTACCGTGCTTACGTAGATAATGTTTATCCATCACTGCTTTTTTAAGTTCAGCTGCGTGTGGATCTAAAGTGCGTGTTAAATACGCCATGCGTGCAATCTCTTCGAGTAGCGCGGCATGGTATACAGACTGAGCGGCATCTTTACCCCACGTGAAAGGCGCATGACCCGCAACAATCACCATAGGTGCAGCTTTCGGATCGCGGTCTTGATACGCATCAGTAATTTGAATACCGGTTTCTAATTCATAATCGCCATTCACTTGCTCATCGGTTAGCTCACGAGTACAGGTGATGTCACCGTGTACATAGTCAGCGTGAGTTGTGCCAAGGCAAGGAATGCTTTGTTTTGCTTGCGCCCATGCAGTTGCATAGGTCGAATGCGTGTGTGTTACACCGCCAATTGAATCAAAGTGGCGATATAAATGAACATGTGTTTTAGTGTCAGAAGACGGACGCATAGACCCTTCAACAATGTTGTTTTCAAGGTCAACGATAACCATGTCGTCGGCTTTCATTTGGTCGTACGAAACACCACTTGGTTTAATCGCAATCACGCCTTTGTCGCGGTCGATTTGCGATACGTTACCAAAGGTATAAATTACTAAGCCACGACGTTGCAGCTCCATGTTCGCTTCATAGACTTCACGTTTTAGTTCAGTAAAACTCATGCTTTGTCTCCGTTTACATAGCTTGCAAGTGCTTGGTAGTTCGCATAAAGCTCGTCATACACAGCAACGCGCTCAGGGTTTGGTAAATACTGATGACATACAGACGACGCCATAACTTTTTGAGCATCTGCCACTGTTGCGTGCTCACCCGCAGCAACCGCAGCCATAATTGCCGCACCCAATGCACAGCTTTGCTCACTTTCTAAAACGTCGATTGGGCAGTTCCAAACATCAGCGCAGGTTTGCATTACGTAGTCTGATTTTTTAGAGATACCGCCGATAACAACCACTGACTCGATTGGTACGCCTTCGCTACGGAAACGCTCAGTGATAGCACGTGCGCCAAACGCAGTTGCTTCAACAAGTGCTTTGAAGAACTTAGGTGCATCAGTGCCCATCTTTAAGCCTGTTAATGCCATGGCAACGCTTTGGTCAGCATCTGGCGTACGACGACCATTTACCCAATCAAGCGCCGTTACATCGTTGCTTGTTACAGGCAGTGCTGCCGCTGCTTTTGATAGATCAACTAAGATTGAATCTTCTAGCTTGTTAACTAACGCTTGTTCAGCGTCAGATAGATTTGTAAGTTGGCGAGTTGGCCAAAGTACTAGGTTCTTGAACCATGCGTATAAGTCACCGAATGCTGACTGACCGGCTTCTAAGCCAATTAACCCAGGGATCACTGAGCCATCAACTTGACCACAAATACCTTTAACGCAAGTATCACCTAGTTGTTCTTTAGACGTTACTGTGATGTCACAGGTTGAAGTACCCATTACTTTAGTTAAAACGCCAGGGCGAACATTGGCAGCGACTGCCCCCATGTGACAGTCAAATGCACCGTAACCAACAACAATGCCTTGTGGTAAACCTAGCTTCTCGGCCCACTCAGCAGTTAAGTTACCAGCAACTTGGTCGCTTGGCTCTGTAGTTGCATTTAACGTATCAACAACACCATCTAATAGTGGATCGATATTGCTGAAGAAACTATTTGGTGGGAAACCGCCCCACTGCTCGTTCCACATTTGTTTGTGGCCCGTTGCACAACGACCTAGCTTTAATGCTTCAGGGTGTGTTGTGCCGCACATTAGCGCGGTCATCCAATCGCAGTGCTCAACCCATGAATATGTGGCTGCTTTAACACTGCTATCAACGCGGAAAATATGTAATGCTTTGGCCCAGTACCACTCAGAAGAGTAGATACCGCCCATGTGTGAAAGGTAGTTCACATCGTTGTTAGTTGCAGCTTCAGTGATTTCATTTGCTTCTTTAATAGACGTATGGTCTTTCCACAAAATGAACATCGCATTTGGGTTTTCTGCAAATTCTTCAGTTAATGCCAGTGGTGTACCTTGGCTATTAATTGCCACAGGTGTTGAGCCTGTCGTATCAAAGCTCATACCCACTACTTTGTCTGCAGTACCCGCTGGAACTTGTGACCAAAGACCATTAACTACTTCTACAAGGCTATCAATATAGTCTTGTGGATGCTGACGAAACTGATCTTTACTTGGGTCACAATATAAACCTTGAGCCCAGCGCGGGTAGTTTACTAAATGGCTGGCAAGTTCTTCACCAGTCGCAACATCAACGAGTAATGCTCTTACCGAGTCCGACCCGTAGTCTAATCCCAACGTATAACGAGACATAATTACCTTTCACTAATTGCTTACTAACATTGTTAGTCGTTATCTTTATTTGTATGATAATATCAACAATACCAGATTGTAAAGGTATTATAAAAATATTATTAACAGGATTATTTGCTGCTGGCGGGCGATTTATTGCGCAGTTTCTCTGGTAGATTAGATTGTTTTTTCAGCACAAATAATAGGTTAAAGCCACTACATTAACTTTTGTATGATAAGAATGGGATAACTATGTCTAGTCAATTAGAACAACTTAAAGCAGTGACAACCGTTGTTGCTGACACGGGTGATTTTGAAGCAATCAACGAGTATAAACCGCAAGATGCAACAACAAACCCATCACTAATCTTAAACGCGATTCAAATTGAGAAATATCGCCCACTTGCTGCAGAGGCCGTATCATGGGCAAAAGCACAAAGCAGTGACGCAGCTGAAGTTGTAACAAAAGCAGCTGACAAGCTAGCGGTATTAATTGGCTCTAAATTAATGGAGCAAGTGCCAGGTTTAGTTTCAACAGAAGTAGATGCGCGTTTGTCATTTGATACTCAAGCAACTGTTGATAAAGCACTTGAGCTTGTTGCTTTATATAAAGAGCAAGGTATCGACACATCGCGCGTGTTAATCAAAATTGCTTCAACATGGGAAGGTATTCAAGCAGCTAAGGTACTTGAAGCACAAGGTATCCGTTGTAACCTAACGCTGGTATTTGCATTTGCTCAAGCACGTGCTTGTGCCGAAGTGGGTGCTTACCTAATTTCACCATTCGTTGGTCGTATTCTTGACTGGTACAAAGCACAAGATGCAAGCGCTGATTTCGACGGTGCTAACGATCCGGGCGTTAAGTCAGTCACGCATATCTATAACTACTTCAAAAAGCACGGCTACGAAACGATTGTAATGGGCGCAAGCTTCCGTAACATCGGTGAAATCCAAGAATTAGCAGGTTGTGACCGTTTAACTATCAGCCCTAAGTTACTTGCTGAACTAGCTGCAACTGACGCACCATTAACTCAAAAACTATTACCAGCAACAGAAAAAGCTGAAGCGCCAGCAGCCATGACTGAGCAAGCTTTCCGCTGGGAAATGAATGAAGATGCTATGGCAACTGAAAAGCTAAGCCAAGGTATTCGTCAATTCGCAATTGACCAAGAAAAACTAGAGTCAATCTTAAGCGAATTAGTTTAAACCGATTGTTTAAGCAGCAAAAAGCCCGCAAACCAAAGTTTGCGGGCTTTTTTATTGCCTGCCTTTTAGTAAAAGCAGGCTTATCGTGTTGCGATTACGATAATTTTTTACCAGTCACATTATTCAGCAAGTAATGCGTTTGCTTTTGCAACTAGATTTGCCACTGTGAAACCAAAATGCTCAAGCAATACCGCGCCTGGCGCTGACTCACCAAATGTGTCCATGCCTAGTACATCACCATCTTGGCCAACATACTTGAACCAGAAGTCACGGTGTGCAGCTTCAACAGCAATCTTAGGTATACCCGCTGGTAGCACGCTTTGACGATATGCTTTATCTTGGCTATCAAACTGATTCGTTGATGGCATAGATACCACGCGAACTTGCTTGCCTTGTGCTTTTAGCTCAGCAGCAGCATTCACAGCTAACTCTACCTCAGAACCCGTTGCAATAAGGATAAGCTCTGCAGTTTGTTCGCTATCAACAAGTACATAACCCCCTTTTGCAATGTCAGCAACTTGCTGTGCATCACGTGCCATTGCTTTGGTACCCTGACGGCTGAAGATAAGTGAACTTGGGCCTGTCTCTTTTAATAACGATTGACGCCAAGCTACTGCTGTTTCAGTTTCATCACACGGACGCCATGCAGTCATATTTGGTGTCATGCGAAGGTTAGCGATTTGCTCGATTGGTTGGTGAGTTGGACCATCTTCACCTTGACCGATTGAGTCATGGGTATACACAAAAATGCTCTGCGCTTTCATTAATGCTGCCATACGTACTGCATTACGTGCGTATTCCATAAACATTAAGAAAGTTGCGCCAAATGGAATGAAGCCACCATGTAATGCAATACCATTCATGATTGCGCTCATACCAAACTCACGTACGCCATAGAATACGTAGTTACCATCAGCAGCATCTTGTAAACCTTTTGCTTCTGGCCATAAGGTTAAGTTAGAACCGGCAAGGTCGGCAGAGCCACCCATTAGCTCAGGAAGCTGGTTAGCAAAGAAGGTGATCGCATTTTGTGATGCTTTACGTGTCGCAATGTTTTGCATGTCGGCTTGGCATTTAGCAATGTACTCATCAGCTAATTCAGCGAAGTTAGCTGGTAATGCTTTTTCAAGAACACGACGTGTATATTCTTTTGCAAGTTCAGGGTGTGCTTTGCTATAAGCTGCAAATTTTTGCTGCCATGCACCTTCAAGCTCTTGGCCTCTCGCTTGATTATTCCACTCGTTATAAACCTCTTGTGGAACTTCAAATGCAGGGTGCGGCCAGTTTAGCTGCTCACGTACTGCAACGATTTCGTCGTGACCAAGTGGTGCGCCGTGACAGTCGTGGCTTCCTGATTTATTTGGCGAGCCAAAACCAATCACTGTTTTACAACAAATTAGTGTTGGTTGCGTCGTGTTGCTTTGTGCCGCTTCGATTGCACCCGCAATTGCATTCATATCGTGACCATCAACATTACGAATAACTTGCCAACCGTAAGCTTCAAAACGTGCAGGCGTATCGTCGGTGAACCAACCTTCTACTTCACCATCGATAGAGATGCCATTGTCATCCCAAAATGCGATTAGCTTGCCTAGGCCTAATGTACCTGCCAGCGAACATGCTTCGTGCGAGATACCTTCCATTAAACAGCCGTCACCCATAAAGCAGTAAGTGAAGTGATCAACAATATCAAACTTTGGCTTATTGAATTGCGCTGCTAAGGTTTTTTCAGCGATTGCCATACCCACTGCGTTAGCAATACCAGAACCTAATGGGCCCGTAGTTGTTTCAACACCCGGAGTATAACCATATTCTGGGTGACCCGGTGTTTTAGAGTGAAGCTGACGGAATTGCTTAATATCTTCGATGCTTACGTCGTAACCGCTTAGGTGTAACAATGCATATTGCAGCATTGAACCATGGCCATTTGATAACACAAAGCGGTCACGGTTAGACCAGTCTGGGTTTAATGGGTTATGGCGGTGAAAGTTTTGCCACAATACAGCTGCAATATCAGCCATACCCATAGGCGCACCTGGGTGACCAGAGTTAGCTTGTTGAACGGCATCGACAGCAAGTATGCGAATAGCATTTGCAGATTGAGAACTAGGCAGAGTCATCTTATTAGCTTCCTGTTAATATTATAATATAAATAATATCGCAAAAACTCATCCAAATAGCAACTTAATAAACCGCCAGCCCCCGTATAAACGGGAGCTAGCAACCTATTATTTGTTAATTATAAATACTTTAACCAAGGCTTATTAGCCTTACGCTTGTATTCACTAAACTTCTTGGTTGGCCAATAAAGTCCTATTGCCAGCAATAAAGTAATAAACCAAATACTAGATATATCACTGACTCCTAAGTATTGCCCTTGATTTGCCCCCCAGATCAGCATGCCTATTTGATACAAAAATAGCAGTACATAAAGGTGGAAAATATAAAAGAACATAGGCACAGAGCCATACACTCGCAGCGCATTAGTAAAGCGGTTAAGTGGTCTTTCAAATAACCATAAGCCAACAAACATGCCTGCTAACGTGATCAGCAAAAAGCTCAGTGATGGTGGGTACTTAGTCACGTTAAACACCGACATCATGGTTTCGGTTGTGGTGCTAAACGTTTGCCACGGCAAGGTTTCACCATAAATATTAAAACCACGCAGCAGCGCAAATAACCCCACACATAACAGCGCTAACAGCAGCAATGCTCGTTTACGCGAATCTGCTGCTTGAGTGTGCGCATATAAAGGGCCTGCACAGTAACCCAATAAAATTACGCCAATCCAAGGCAGCACTGGGTAGCTAATTTTGACGTCGATTAAACCGCCTTGTGATAGATAGCCTCGGTCATGCAAAATCGTCCACAGCGAGTAGCCAAACTCATCGGGCGTAAAGCTGATTGGAGTCAGTAAGTTGTGACCAAATACAATAACTAAACCAAGCACCAGCAATAGGTTGCGTGGCAGCTTAATCAATGCTGCTAACACCAGCATACAAAGGCCAATCGCCCACATCACTTGCAGCCATATTGTGTGGTAGTAACCCATCCACGAAAAGCAAATCAGGGTCACTTCGAGGGCGATTAAAAATAGCCCTCGCTTGATTAAAAAGCTTCGAGCCGAACGCGCCACACCACTTGCTGGGTGGCTATAAAGCCACGCCGACAAACCGGTTAAAAAGATAAAGGTTGGCGCACAAAAGTGCGCAGCAAAGCGGCTCCAAAAAAGCCCCGGCGAAGTGGTATCAACCACCATAGGATCGGCCACCTGCATGTGCAAGAAAAACCGCTCTCGCACGTGATCAAGTAACATCAGCAGAATAACGACACCACGCATGATATCGATACTGTGAATACGGCTTTTAACTTGCTCAGAAGTCATAGCTTAAACCTAATTTGAATTGTGTTGGTGCACCCGGGTAGGCCCACAATGCATTGTAAGAGCTGGCGATATACTGCTCATCAAACACGTTATCAACATTCAGTGACACCGTTGTACGTTCAGTCGCTCGCCATTTAGCAAATAAACCAACGGTTTGATAGCTAGGTAATCGGAAGGTTAAATCAGCTGGGTCGCCTAAACGGTCAGACACATATTGATAATGACCGCCAACCTTTATGTCTTGTGCAAATACACTTAGGTCATGGTTTAAGCCAATCGAAAGATTATTCTTCGGTACGTTCACAAGCGGGCTGCCTTTAGGAATTGGCACTAACCAATCAACATTTATGCTGTCTGTGGCAGTTTCGGCATCAACATAAGCATAGGATAGGGTGTACTCAGTGTTATCACCCAATGACCCTGTTAAGTCTAACTCAAAACCTGTGCTATTTGCTTTACCAACAGGTGCTGAATAACCCACATTTACTGGATCTGCCACCAGCATATTGCTCTTACTTGCATCAAAATAAGCAAGCGTACCGCTGATATTGGCGTAACTAAATTTAACGCCTACCTCAAACGAGTCACTTTCTTCAAAACCAAATGGCTTACCTTCGGCATCGGTGCCACTTAGTGGTAAAAAGCCTTCTGAATAGCTTGAGTAAAAGTTAATGTCGTCATTAAGTGCGTAAACCACACCAAAACGTGGACTAATGCGACTTTCTTTGCTGTTTGATGCAACAGCAGACTTAGTCTCAAAGATGTCTTGCTCAATTTCATCAAAGCGCAGACCTAGCATCATTTTTAGGTTATCGGTTAAATCTAGTTGATCTTGCAGGTAAATACCGTACGCATTTTGCTGTTCGTTATTTTCGTACTGCATGCCTACTTCAGGGCCTTCTGTGGTACTGTACTCAGGCTCGTAGATATCAATGGTGTAAGTGCCATAACCGCCACGATAACGATAAAGCCCTGTACGCAGTTCATAATCGTAACCATCAACACCAAACAGTACATGATTGGTGATACCAGCAATATCAAAGTGACCGCTCAATTCAAAACGCAGTGATAAATCATCTGACTCATAATCACGGTATCTGTGTTGGCGAGTTAAGGTTCTGCCATCATCAAATAATGACTGTCGCGATGGTGAAAGCTCAGCATCTGACGAAAAACCCGTTAATGTTGCAGTACGGTAACTGGCACCTAATAACAAACTCCAATCTTGGTTTAGATCGTTGCTGTAATTTAATTGATGACCGCGTGAGTGCACCTTAGTTGGCGCATCATTTGGATTACCTAAAAAGCGCGATTCAGGCACGGTATCAAAATCACCATTTAGCACCACAATACCGCGGTCATACATTTGCTGTTGGTCAACGTATTCAAACTCATAGGTCAGTGATGAGTTATCGTTAATTTGATAATAAAGCGAAGGAGTAATGACGAATTTGTCATGGTGAACATAGTCTCTAAAGCTGTCGCTATCTTGCCATGCACCATTGATTCTAAATGCGAAATCATCGCTTAAACCGTTAGTGTAATCACCTTGAATACGCTTGTGATCATCGCTACCTAACTCGGCTTGAAGTTGCCCTTGCTGATAAAACTGCGGCTTTTTAGTAATAATGTTTACTGTGCCACCCGGCTCCGAACGGCCATAGAGTGCCGAGCCCGGCTCTTTTAATACTTCGATGTATTCAATATTTGATACATCACGCGGGCCTGCAAAACCGCGACCACCACTAAAGCCATTAACTAAATATCCAGACGGCATATTTTCGTTACCCGACAAACCACGTATTGAGTAGCTATCCCACAGCGCCCCGCCATTATTTTTACGGCTGATACTGGCAGAAAAATCCAGTGCGTCACGAAACTTAGTGATACCGTTATCGGTGAGCATGTCTTTACTTAATGTGGTGATCGACTGTGGTAAATCTTTTGTTGGAATATCACCACGGAACGCTTGTTTATGCTCAATGGTGATCGTTTCTATATCGCTGTTATCAGCTGCATATGTATTCGCTGCAAACGCCGCAGCTAATGCTAAACTAAGAGTTGAGTACTTCATAAGGCTTAATTGTAGAAATTGAAAGATATGTTTTGTTATAAAATAACACAAATAAACAGATTGATATAGTATAACAAATCACTTTGTTCCGAATTTTTACCTATCTTTTTTTGTTTACATAATGCAAATTCACCTCTAGTATCAAAAAATGAATAAAAAACAATCAAGTTAGGGAAAACTATGAATAAATCACTTTTCGCATTAACGCTCGTATGCACATCTATAAGTTCATTCGCTAACCCTGATTTATCAGGCCGAAACCCTTTTGTTGATATTCAAGCACAGGTACTCGACACCTCCACAGGTAAGCCAACATGGCAACGTCTTGATCATATACCTTATGTGCAATACCCAACTGGGCTACTTAATCAGCAAGGTAGTGGCTGCGCGATTGTTAACTTTGCAGTTACTCCCGATGGTGTTGTGAAAAACCTTAATATCGAAAACTCAGCACCTAAGCGTTTTAGTAAAGAAGTAAGAAAAGCTGCAAGACAAATAGTGAGAGACTGGCATTGGCCTGAACGCACCGATGAACAGGTGATTGAGTTAACCATGCGTTTTGACTACTGCTTAACACACGACTTCGATAAAAAGAGTGAAGCCGTAGCCATGTGTGTTGAACATTCAGAACAAGCCTGCGAGTAAACAATAAATTTGCCATTTAGATACTTGAGCCAATGCCAGGTATTGCCTACAATGGCGCACAATTTATTCAATGCAGATCGCAACTATGACTGATACACAAAAACCAGAATTACCAAACCAACTTTCTATCAACCCACGTAGTAAATTTTATGTGGAAGAAGTTTTCGAGCATGAAATTGGTGTAAAACTTAACGGCAAAGAGCGTTTTGACGTTGAAGAATATAATATCAGCGAAGGCTGGATCAAAATCGCTTCTCCAAAAGCGCTAGATCGCCGCGGCCAACCTTTACTATTAAAAGTAAAAGGAACTGTAGAAGTATTCTACAAGTAATGATTTGTCGGCTAAAGCCTGCTTTAGCCGACACTCCCCTAAATACATAGCCCCATTCCATCATTTGATTTTTAGACACATTTTGTAACACTGCGTTCATCGCAACTGCATCGCTATTTAAAACTGAATTGTTATGATGTAACAGTTCCCAGAATAGGATGTAATCCCATGAAAAAACTAACAACGTTGGCACTGGCCATGGCTGCGACACTGGCACCTTGGGCATCAGCTTACGAAACAAAAGACACGCGCTTATTGCGTTTTCCTGATATTCATAACCAAAATGTTACCTTTGTTTACGGTGGTGATATTTACATTGCTAATACGCAAACAGGCGAAAGCAAACGCTTAACTGACCATATTGGCTTTGAAACCTTCCCTAAGTTTTCACCTGACGGTAAACGCATTGCGTTTGCAGCCGAGTACAATGGCAGCCGCCAAATTTATGTTATTAACAGCGATGGCTCTGGCTTAAAACAACTCACTTACTACAACGATGTTGGCCCAATGCCACCACGCGGTGGTTTTGATTATCGTGTTCTCGATTGGACACCAGATGGCAAAAATGTGGTATTTCGTGCTAACCGCACACCATGGGGTAAACGTATGGGTCGTCCATACATGGTGCCTGCTGACGGTGGCCTTGAGCAGCCTCTTGCTATCCCTGAAACAGGCGGCGGTATGCTTTCGCCAGATGGTAGCAAATATGTTTACACCCCGATTGACCGTGAATTTCGTACTTGGAAACGCACCCGAGGCGGTCGCGCACAAGATGTTTGGGTTTACGATCTAAAAAACAATACCTCAGAGCAGCTAACTAGTAACCGCGCTACCGATCAGCAACCAACCTGGGTTGGCGACAACATTTACTTTGTGTCTGACCGTGATTACACCCTTAACCTGTATCAATACCAAAAAGGTGCTGAGCCAAAGAAGCTAACCAACCATAAAGACTTTGACGTACTGTGGCCATCAGCTGGCCCAAATGCTGTTGTTTATGAAAATGGTGGTTACCTTTATCGCTTTGACCCAAAAACTCAAAAAAGCACTAAGCTGAGCATTAACATTGCTGGTGTGCGTCAATACGCAATGCCGTACACAAAAAATGTGAGTGACTTTATCGATTCAATGTCGATTTCTCATGATGGTAAACGTGCACTCTTTACTGCCCGCGGTGAGCTATTTAGCGTACCGGTTAAACAAGGCCCAACACGTAATTTATCTTACACAGCAAAAGGCCGCGAGATTGACGCAAGTTGGTCGCCAAATGGTCGTTATATTGCTTATATGAGCGATGAAAGCGGCGAATACGAAATTTACTTAAAAGATCGCAGCGACAACAATGCCACTAAGCAGCTAACCAGCAACGGCACTATTTGGCGTTTTACACCAATTTGGTCACCTGATAGCTCAAAACTGTTATTTGCAGATAAGAACCACACACTCTGGTGGATAGATGCAAAATCAGGTAAACAGCACAAAATTGATACCAGCATCTACGATGAAGAAGGTATTCGCCAGTATACTTGGTCGCCAAATAGCGAAGACATTGTGTATGTAAAAAACAATGAAAACCGCTATGCCTCACTGTGGCACTACAATATTGATAAAAAGAAAGTGACTCGCTTAACGGATGAAATGACCAATGAGCAAAACCCAACTTTCTCTCCTGATGGTCAATACCTGTACTTCAGCTCTGAGCGCGACTTTAACTTAGCCTTTAGCAGCTACGAGTTTGACTACATGTTTAATCGTGCAACGCGTATTTATGCCGCTGCCGTAAATGACAGTATCAAACCACTTATCGCACTACAAAGTGATGAAACAGCGATCGTCAGCGATAAACAAAAAGATGACGATAAGAAAAACAGTAATAACCTGCAAAGCAGTGACTTTATGCAGCGCGTTACCGCTTTAAATGCGCCAGCTGGAGATTATCGCAGTTTAACGGCTGTAAAAGATGGCGTGCTAACACTGGCTAATGGCGGCCTACAATTAATAGGCACAGCTCACGACAGCGAGCTTGAAACTGTGGCTAAAGGGGTAAGCAGCTATACTATTTCGAGTAATGGTGAACACCTGTTAGTGCATGCGGGTAACGATTACAGCTTAATTGAGCCAAAAGCAAAACAAGACCTAGCAGCGAATAAGCTAGATCTTAGTAACATGACCTTAAAAATTGAGCCACAAATCGAATGGCAGCAAATGTATGTTGAAGGCTGGCGTACATTACGTGATTGGTTCTACGATGAAAACCATCACGGCCAAGATTGGGACGCTATTTTAGCTAAATATCAACCTATGGCTGATGCTATCTCACACCGTAGTGACCTAGATTACATTCTCAGTGAAATCGCAGGTGAAATAAACTCGGGCCACATTTATGTGCAGTCGGGTGATATGCCAAAAGCAGAGCGTAAAAAGCACGGCTTATTAGGTGCAAAACTTACCAGCGATCCATCTGGATACGTAAAAATTGAGCAAATCTTCCAAGGTGAAAACTGGCATGAAGACTTCCGCTCACCACTTGGTACAACAGGGGTAAAAGCACATAACGGCGACTACATCATTGCCGTAAATGGCCGCTCAGTAAAAGATGTCGCTAACTTCTACGAATTACTAGAGAACACCCAAGGTGAGCAAGTTGAGCTAGTCCTTAACAGTAAGCCGCGCAGCAAAGGTGCATGGCAAGTTACCGTTAAGCCTGTAGCGAGCGAACAAGGTTTGCGTTATTTAGATTGGGTTAACTCTCGTGCAGCCTACGTTGATAAGCTATCAAATGGCCGTATTGGTTATGTTCACTTACCAAATACAGCCTACGAAGGTAACCGCGCCATGTTCAAAAACTACATGCCGCAAACCACCAAAGACGCCATGATTATTGATGACCGATACAATGGCGGTGGCTTTATTCCTGAGCACATGATCACCTGGCTTGCCCGTAAACCGCTTAATTATTGGAAGCGCCGTGGTGTTGAGCCAACGAAAACACCACAATTTGCTCATAATGGTCCAAAAGCCATGCTGATCAATGGTTACTCAAGTTCTGGCGGTGACGCTATTCCTTACTACTTCCGCCAAGCGGGGTTAGGTAAGCTTATTGGTACCCGTACTTGGGGTGGATTAATTGGTATTTCAGGTAACCCAAGCCTTGTCGATGGCGGCCAAGTTATCGCGGCCACATTCCGCATTTTAGATAACGATGGCAACTGGATCATCGAAAATGAAGGTGTCACCCCTGATATCAAGGTGGTTGACCGCCCAGAGCTAATCTACCAAGGTAAAGATCCATCGATAGAACGTGCCGTAGAAGAGCTATTAAAAGAGCTAAAAGACAACCCGAAAAAGCCACTCACCGTGCCACCAGCACCGACTGACTTTTAATTCTTAACTGGTTGTTAAAAAGCAAAAAACCCCGCAGCAATGCGGGGTTTATTTTAAGGCTATTAAGGTTTCTTCCAGCCACTCCAAACATCGTCTTGTTGGTTAGCTTTATTTTTTTTCTTTTTCTTACCTGTTCCCGCAGGTTTCGCTACGGGCTTGTCGTTTTTAAGTGCTTGTGCGGCATCAAGGTTCGCTTTATTTAAGGTATAACCAGGCACTTCTTCACGCTCTAAACGAAATTTATTTTTCTTTTCGATGATTTTAAAATGATGAAAGTCTTCATAATCAATCAATGATAACGCTAACCCTACTTCACCGGCGCGACCACTTCGGCCAATACGGTGCATGTAATCGGCAGGACTGCGCGGTAAATTGAAATTAATCACTACAGGCAATTTAGCAATATCTAAACCACGGGCTGCAATATCAGTGGCAATTAATACCTCGATTTCGCCATTTTTAAACTTTTCTATTACGCGAGTACGCTCACTTTGGCCTTTATCACCGTGAAATACTTGTGCATTGATGCCACGCTTTCCAAGCTTATTTGCTAAATGCTCACAATCTTTTTTTGCATTCACAAAAATCAGCGTTTGGCGCCATTTATGGGTTTTTATCAAGTGCGCTAAAACCGTGGTCTTCTCACCTTTATTTACCATAAATACGCGCTGTACTAGGGTGCTTTCATCTTTACTTTGAACTTGTATTTCAACAGGCTCATTTAACAATTTTTGGGTTAATAGTGTAACTTGCTCTGGGAACGTTGCAGAAAACAGCATAGTTTGTTTTTTAGCGGGCATAAGCGCTAATAGCTCAGCAAGCTCTTCGGTAAAACCTAGGCTCAGCATGCGGTCTGCTTCATCAAGCACTAAGGTGTTTACTTTATCAAGCTTAATGGCATTGCTTGAAATCAAATCAAGTAAACGACCAGGGGTTGCAACGATAATATCTGCACCGCCTCGCAATGCTTGCATTTGCGTATTAACCGACACACCACCAAATACAGCAACGGTTTTAATCGCACCATTAAAGTTTGCAGAATATGATTTAACGCTATCAGCTACTTGTACAGCTAGCTCTCGCGTTGGCACTAAAATAAGCCCTGAAACAAAGTTACCTTTGCCTTGTGTTTTTTTAACAGCCTTACCTAAAAAACACTTTTGCAACATAGGCAAAGCAAATGTCGCTGTTTTACCTGAACCGGTATTCGCTCCTGCAATTAAGTCACTGCCCGCCAAAATACTCGGAATTGCTTTTGCCTGAATGTGTGTCGGTTGCGTGTATTCAAGATCAGATAATCGAGCAAGTAGCTCAGGAATAAGACCAAGCTCGTTGAAATTGCTAGGGTTTACGGTTGAGGTCATAAAAGGTGTGGGCTCATAACTAAAATAGCCTGCGATTTTAGCGCATTTATTGCCCGGTAAGTAGGAATTAGTGAGTTAAATACCTTTTAGATAACAGTCACTGGTTTATGATAATTGCTCAATATTAAAGGGGCGCTTAAAAAGCCAACAGCTAAGTTGGCCATATTATTAAACCTTACTCAACTGTGCTTGTAGCCTCGTTTTTGTTTCTTTTAAGTAATCTAGGTAAGGATACGAGTCATCAGCTACGGCTATTGCAGCCTCGATTTGAACTAATGCTTGGCGAATATTACCTTGCATTTCATAGCCATATGACAAAGCTGACAGTGCATACGCTGATTTAGGGTAGTTTTTGATATTGTACTTAAACACCTCAATAGCCCGCTCAAATTGCTGGTTATCCGTTAAGCTGTAACCCAGCATCCTAACAGCGCGGTCTGGTGGCGCTATTTGCTCGCCCCATTGCTGTGATAAGCGTTGATAATAAGCATCAATTGATGAAACATCATCGCCCAATGCACTCAAAGGCATCTGTTTAGATAAAAATAAACCATGATACGCATTAAATGCCCCAGCAGCTGAGGTTAGGTTATGCGAAACACCTGCAAATGCATCGCTCTTAAAACGCAGATTTTGCACCTTACTATTTTGAATCGTTTGCTGCATATCATCGTATCTTTCGCGCATAATGCCGGCTTCTTCGCCGATATTTATATATACATAGCTGTTAATACTTTTGGCTTTAGTAACAAAGGTATTTAGACTCTTAGCCGGAGCGCCATAGTTCCACCATACCGCAGGGCTATAAGCAATGTGCGCTTGAAATAACTCAGGATCAGCTTGCATTGCGTAAAGAGCAAATACACCCGCAGCAGAGGCTCCTGCGATAACTTTATAATCATGAGTACGATACTGTTTATTAACCAAAGGCATCAGTTCTTGCTCTACAAAAGCTAAAAACTTTGCTGCACCACCGCCTTCGCCAACAGGCCCTTGTGGCTCTTTGTTCACTGTAGGATAAAAATCTCTAAGTCGATTAGTGCTTTCAATTGCAACTACAATCACCTCTGGCGCTTGATCATTTTCTTGTAAGCGTTCAAGCACAGCATTAATCAATGGTAAATTACCGGCCCCATCCAAACGGTAAATAACGGGATACCTTTTGTTTGGATGTGTTTGATAGCTTTTTGGCAATTGCACAACGACAGTGCGTTGCTCACTAAGATTACTTGATTCGATATTATGCGTATGTTGGCTGTAATTTGTAACCGCATCATCTGCAGCTGGTTCAGCCATTACATGACTAGTACAGAGTAAAAAACCACTAATACAGAATAACTTAAATAGTCGCACGACTTATCCTTAAGAAATATTGGTAATTTTTTAAGCTAACATAGTTACAGGTACAAACGAAGAAAAAAAGAGCACCATTTTCTGAGACTTAACCTCCTATCAACAACCAAAATAGAATTTTTTATAGAATTTATTCTCAGTTTGCAAAACCGGAAGTAAGCCAGCCATTTTTAAGCTTCACTCACTCAGTACTTTTCTAAATAGAGAAATAAATCATGACAATAAAAAAAATACTCATCGGTTTTGCAGCAGCTTTGCTACTGCTAACTGCAATTGTGTTATTTCGCACTTGGCAATTCAAACCCGCTGCAATCACCCCAATACCTGCAGCAAATATTGCTGTAAACAGTCAGCAGATTGCTGAACACTTATCTCAAGCGGTGCAATTTAAAACGATTTCAAAAGAGTATCGTTCTGATATTGATTACCAGCAATTTAGCGCATTTATATCTTGGCTAGAGCAAACATACCCCGATGTTCATCAACAACTTGAGCTAAAGAAGTTTAATGATTACACCTTACTCTTTCATTGGCGTGGTAGCGAGGCGAATAAAAAAGCGATTTTATTATCTGCCCATTATGATGTCGTTCCGGTAATTGCAGGCACAGAGTCTCTATGGAGCCACCCACCCTTTGCTGGCACCATTGATAGTGAACATGTTTGGGGGCGCGGAACACTTGATGATAAGGGCTCTGCAATTACTCTCATGGAAGCGCTTACCCATTTACTTGCAAAAGACTATCGCCCCAAGCGAGATATTTATATTGCGCTAACGCATGATGAAGAAATTGGCAGTAAATATGGCGCAGCAGCAATTGCTGATTACTTTGCTGATGCAGCTATTGCCCTTGAATGGTCACTCGATGAAGGCTCATTTGTACTTGATGGTATGATCCCTGGTGTTGAGCCAAAAGTGGCAAGTATTAATGTCACCGAAAAAGGCTATTTAACCCTTGAGCTAATCGCACATGCTAAGGGTGGTCACAGCTCAATGCCTCCCTCAGAAACGGCAGTAAGTATCTTAGCGCAAGCCATTGTAAACTTAAAAAATGCCCCAGTGCCCGGTGGCCTTGAAGGTATTTCGGCGCAAATTTACGATAAAATGGCTCGCCACATGCCTTTTTCAAGCCGCGTGTTATTTGCTAACAAATGGTTATTTGGCTCACTTATCGAAAATAAAATGAGTGAAATGAGCTCTGCGAATGCCATGCTCCGCACAACCACAGCACCTACTATGTTATCGGGCAGTGAGAAATCAAACGTATTACCCATCGAAGCTAAAGCAAAAGTTAACTTTCGAATTCACCCACGCGATTCCGTCGAGAGTATCATTGCCTACGTTAATGCAGTGATTGATGACCCTCGTATTGAGATTGGCATTGTTGAACAATTTGAACCATCACCTGTATCAAGCAGCGAAAGCCCGGCATTTAAACTACTTGCTAATGCAGCACAAAGCATTCATGGCGATCTGGTAGTTGTACCAGGGTTAACCGTTGGGGGAACAGACAGTCGTCGCTACCAACAAGTTGCTGAGGATAGCTATCGCTTTTTACCCATGACGCTCACTTCACAAGAGCTAACCGGTTTCCATGGTACAAATGAAAAAATTAGCATCGAGAACTTAACTAAAGCGGTGCAATTTTATAGCTACTTAATCAAGCAAAGTGATCAAAACCTTTAATTAAGCGCTAAACCCACACTGTGGGTTTAGCTTTTTAAACTCACAGTAGCCGCATTTTTATTGCTGCGATATTGTTTAGGCGTACAACCTTGATAGTTTTTAAAGTGGCTGTAAAAGGTTGAAACCGAGTTAAAACCAGCCTCAAAGCCAACTTCAGTCGCTGATAAATGGGCTTTATTAGGATCTTCTAAGATGCGAATAGCGGCTTCTATTCGCTGCTTATTAATAAAATCGTAAAACGATAACCCAGCATGACCGTTAATGGTTTCGGATACATGACTTACTGAGACGTCTAAACGCTTAGCTAAATCGCTCACTTTTAAACCCGCCTCTAAATATGGCTGTTCAGTGACCATCAATTGCTGCAGTTGCTGCCAAAGTGAAGCGGCATCTACTTCAGTTAAGCTGCTTGTTTGGTACTTTTTGTTGCTGCTCGATACATTTGCCGCTGGTTGGTTTTGGGGCTCTTCATTTTCTTCAGCGTGGATTGTTACTTGTCTCACCCCGTAATGAGCAATTAAAACAGTTGTCACCAGCATCGCAAGTTCATGCATATGACCACTATTAAATTCATTTCCTAGGAAATAACCCGCTTCAAATAGAATAGCCAAGAGAGTACCGAGTATATAACACCAGCAAATCATGGTGACCCAGCGTAAATTGATCTCTTCAATATTAGAAAAACGTCTTTTAATTTGCACTTGGTAAGATTTAAGAATCCCAATGATGATAAAGCAATAAGCTAAATTACTGACCCAAGCAGCCACCTTATGAAGGTAACGATTTTGTCGATAAACATCGCATAACTCATTACTAAAACAGGGTAAAGCCAAGCTGTGATTAAGCTCAACGGGCATTTGCCAATGCCAAATGAGTGTAAAAATGAGTAGCGGACTCAAATGCCATAAATGCGTCGCTTGAAGAGTGAAATTAGGCCTTGTTTGAAACAACACATAAAAATACAGCAAAGGACCCGTCAGCATTTGAATACTGACGAGGTAATACACTTGCCCTCTGAGGGCTGGTATCTCAGCTTGCATGATGACAGCTAAAGCCAACATTGAAATCAATAAACTAACCAAGGCCATGGTATTTTTTGCCCCCGCAGAGCCGGGCCCTGCTCGCCACAAAAAAAACGACAAACCAAAGCTAAAACACATACATGCGCCGATAAAAAGAGAGAACGGCTGAATAGTCAAAGGGCTAGATAAAAACGCATTTAATGCCATAGTGATACACTTTTATTATTCTTTTTATTTTAATCTCACAGCTGCCAAAGCAGCTAAATACGGGCTTTTTAATATTACGAATTTGCAAATTAGTAAAAATTTTAAAACTAATTTCTCTTATTTTGCAAAGCCGGAAGCACTAACAAAACTTATCGCTTAAAAGATTAACTTACCAGAAAAAAATAATAATTAATTGCTTCAAAAGGAGAGCTTGGTGGGTCATTTTAAAAAGCACAAACTGGCAAAAACAATAACCAGTTTATTAACCTTGTTGCCTATCGTGAGCCTAGCAGCTGAAACTCAGGATAGCGAACAACAAGAACAATTAGCACTCGAAAAAATCATTGTGACAGCGCAAAAACGCGGTGAAAACTTACAAGAGATTCCACTAGCAATATCGGTGCTCGGCAGTAAGCAAATGGACCGCGGAAATATTCAAAATATCCAAGATATTCAGCAGTCTGTTCCTAACTTGAGCATGGTCACTACTTCTCCATTTACAACCACCATCAACATGCGTGGTATTCCATCAAGCCCTAATGGCGTATTTAACTCTGGCACCAGCCCGGGCATGGGTATGTACGTCGATGGTGTGGTGTATTCGCGAGCAACAGGGTTTAACCAAGAGCTCAGTAATATTGAGCGAGTAGAAGTACTACGTGGCCCACAAGGCACTTTATTTGGTCAAAATACCAATTTAGGGGTTATTAATATCACAACCAAAAAGCCTTCCGATATGGTTGAAGGTAAAGTAAAAGTCGACTTAGGCAATTATGGCCTTCGTAAAACAAACCTGTATTTAACAGGGCCTCTGATTGAAAACGTGCTCGCCGCGAGTATTTCTTTGTTTGATGTTTCGCGAGACGGTTATGTTGAAAATAGTGCCGATGGCAGCGAGTTTTCAACACAGGACCGTCATGGTGGTCGCGCGCAAGTTCGTTACACCCCAACAGATAAACTAACCCTTGATATCAGCGCTGAATATTTAAAAGACAAGAGTATTCCTCTTGCTAATAAACTCACTGACTATGAATTAGGTCTTGGCTATTTAGGTCTTTACCCAAGTGGCATGACACCAGAAGATTTTATTACCGATGATATTCATGAAGTGTTTGTAAACCCTGAGCGCTACTTTGTAAGCCGAGAAAACTGGGGCTTAGATACAACGCTCAGTTACCAATTTGATTCTGGGTTTGAGTTTAAATCCATCACGGCTAAAAAGGTGTACGACTCAACTATTGGCACAGACATGGACTCAACTCCCGTTGATATCGTATTCAGTACCGAAACCGAAAATAACGAACAATTCACGCAAGAGTTTCAGATTTTATCACCAACGGATCAGTCATTACGCTATGTAGCTGGTTTTTTCTATTTAGATAATGAGGCTGTAAATGACCAAAACTTTTTAAGTGGTACTGGGATATATGGCATTCCAACAGGTTTACCAGAACCGTACCCACAGAGCCTTAACTTACAACCGGGTAGCGGCCCTATCAATGGCGGCACATTACAAACCAAAAGCAGCGCCATTTTTGCAAATGTTAATTATGATTTCACTCAAGCAATTAACGGCTTTTTAGGTTTACGATACTCAGATGTAGAAAAACAAATGAGCTTTTATCAACGCGGCTGGGAAACATCTTTGCCGGGCGTGTACTTGCTCAATTACATTGATATTCCAACCACAAATCAGACCCTTAAAGATGACTTTTTATCATGGACTGTCGGCTTAAATGGCACAATAAACGACAACAACCACGTTTACGGTAAAGTATCGAAAGGCTATAAAGAAGGGGGTTATAGCTTCCGTCCACAATCTTTACAATCAATTGGTGGCAACCCTTTAAACCCACAGATGAGTTTTGACCGTGAAGCCGTTGTCAGTTACGAATTAGGCCTTAAAAGTGATTTATTTGATCACCGCATGCGTCTGAATATGGCTGCTTTTTACTTAGACTACTCAGATATTCAAACCCGCGTTATTGAGGATAATGGCACCAACAGAGTCGTTAATGGCCCATCGGCAACCAGTCAAGGTATTGAGGCTGAATTAAGCTATCGAGTAACGAAGCAATTAGCTGTGAATGCGGCTATTGGCTATGCTGATGCAACCTTTGATGAATTTGAAAACTGCCATGCCATTGACGACTGTACAGGTAACCAACTTCCGGGAGCCGCAAAATGGACGAACAGCGTCAGCGTAAACTATGAAACCACGCTCACTGAAAATTGGGATCTGTTTGCTGGGGTTGATTATTCGTACCGCGGTAAAGTTCAAAGCGATGCGCGTAACTTATCAGCCACCGAACTTGGTACCAGTAACTTAGTGAATAGCCAGATAGGCATTGTTTCTACAGATGGCACATGGGAAGTCATGCTGTGGACTAAAAACCTGCTCGATGAAGAAATTGAAGTTAGTAAAGCAGATAAAGCAACGTCTGAACTAAGTTTCAGTGATGTCATGTATGCCCCACCAAGAACATACGGTGTTTCATTCACTTATAACTTTTTTTAAACACAAAAAAGCCGGCTAATTAGCCGGCTCTCGATGCTTTAACTTATTCAACCGTTACCGATTTTGCTAGGTTTCGAGGTTGGTCTACGTCGGTGCCTTTAATAACCGCAACATAGTATGAAAGCAGCTGTAACGGAATTGTATATACAACTGGAGCAATCACGTCATCTACATGGTTTACGTTGATTACACGCATTGTTTCGTCAGATTCAAACGCTGAGTCTTTGTCTGCGAATACATAGATAATACCGCCACGGGCACGTACTTCTTCTACGTTTGATTTAAGCTTTTCAAGTAGTTCGTTGTTTGGTGCTACAACAATGATTGGCATGTCGGCATCAATCAACGCAAGAGGGCCATGCTTAAGCTCACCCGCTGCGTATGCTTCGGCGTGAATGTATGAAATCTCTTTCAGCTTAAGTGCACCTTCCATCGCGATTGGGTATTGTGAACCACGACCCAAGAATAGTGAGTGGTGCTTGTCAGCGAATTCTTCAGCTAAATCTTCAATACCCTCAGCAAGCAATAATGCTTCTTCTAACTTGTTAGGTAGTGTTTTGATTGCATTTACAATCGCACTTTGATCTAAGCCTTTTTCTTGCGCAATCGAAGCCGTTAGCATTAGTAAGCCAACAAGTTGTGTAGTGAAGGCTTTCGTTGATGCAACACCAATTTCAGCACCCGCTTTAGTCATAAAGGCTAAATCAGATTCACGTACTAATGATGAACCCGGTACGTTACAAATGGTCATTGACGCCATGTAACCTTGCTGTTTTGCAAGACGAAGTGCAGCAAGCGTATCGGCTGTTTCACCAGACTGTGAAATGGTCACAAGTAAGCTGTTGTCATGTACAAATGATTCGCGGTAACGGAACTCAGAGGCAATCTCTACGTTACAGCTCACACCAGCAAATTGTTCAAGCCAATAACGCGCAACCATACCTGAGTGGTATGAAGTACCACAGGCAATAATTTGCACGTGTTTTACGTCTTTAAAGATTTGCTGAGCGCTTTCGCCAAAGGCATCAATCGCTACAGTATCATTGTGAAGGCGGCCATCAAGGGTGTTACGTACAGCAAGCGGCTGCTCGTAAATTTCTTTCAGCATGTAGTGACGATATTCGCCTTTACCTGATGCGTCTTGCGTAATGTTTGATTCAATCACTTCGCGCTCAACTGCATCGCCGTTTGCATCAAAGATTTCTACACTGTCACGGGTAATACGCGCAACATCACCTTCTTCAAGGTAAATAAAGCTGCGTGTAACTGGTAATAAAGCTAGTTGGTCAGATGCAATAAAGTTTTCGCCAAGACCTAAACCAATCACCAGTGGGCTACCTGAGCGCGCTACGATGATTTCGTTGTCGTTCGCTTTATCAAAAACAACGGTGCCAAATGCGCCTTCAAACTGCTTAACAGCTGCTTGTACTGATGCTAATAGCGTATCGTGCTGTTGGCGAAGTTGGTGAATAAGGTGCACCATTACTTCTGTATCTGTTTCTGATAAAAACTCATAACCGTCGCCTTTTAATGCATCACGAAGGCTGGCATGGTTTTCGATAATACCGTTATGAACAAGGGCAATTTCGCTGTTCGAAATATGTGGGTGAGCATTGGCTTCGGTTACGCCACCGTGGGTTGCCCAACGCGTATGTGCAATACCGGTAGTGCCATTAACAGCTGCATCGTTAAGTGCCGCTTCAAGATTTGCAACCTTACCCACGGCTTTAACCGTGTTAAGCTTATTACCTTTAAGTAAAGCCACGCCTGCCGAGTCATAGCCGCGGTATTCAAGGCGTTTTAGGCCTTCAACAAGAATTTTATTTACTGGGCGTTCTGCAACAGCCCCAACGATTCCACACATAATCTCTCCTTTTGCACATGCCAAAGCGTTTTACTTTGGGCGGTATGTGTTGTCATAAATTTAATGTAATAAGGTGTTGTCGGTCTTATTACGGGTTATTCAATTTCTGCACAGATCAGCTGTACACCACACGCTTTTATCGCCTCGCGTTTATCTTCGCTTAGGTTGTTGTCTGTGATAACCGTGGTCACACGCTGCCAAGGCAGTTCTAAATTAGGAATTCTTCGGCCAATTTTTTCTGACTCTACCAGCACCACAACTTCACGAGCAGCTTCAGCCATCACCTGGCTAAGCCCAACTAATTCATTGAAGGTTGTAGTACCTCTATCAACATCAATGCCATCGGCACCAATAAAGAGTTGGTCAAAGTCGTAAGAGCGAAGAACATTCTCCGCGACTTGACCCTGAAACGATTCTGAATGCGGATCCCAGGTTCCCCCGGTCATCAAAAGTGTTGGCTCATTTTCTAATGAAAGCAGCCGGTTAGCGACATTTATAGCATTTGTCATCACCACTAAACCGCGCTTACTCGCAAGCTCGGGGATCATTGCCGCTGTAGTGCGGCCACTATCAATTATGATGCGGTTATGATCTTTAATAAGCTTTGCAGCTGCCTTTGCGATTGCCATTTTGCGAAGCGAGTCGCTTTTCTCGTTGCTATTTGCAACGATTTCTTGCGGCAGTGCAATAGCGCCCCCGTAACGGCGTAGCAACAAGCCACTTTTTTCAAGGGCTGTCAGATCTTTACGTATCGTCACTTCAGAAGTTTGAAACTGCTCAGCTAACGCTTCAACAGCAACTTCACCGAGTTCATTTACTTGGCTTAAGATTGTATGGCGACGTTGTTGAGTGTTTCGTTTTGTCATAAAGTGAATCACATAAGTTTCGTTTCGAAAGTTGTGAGATTTTAAACGAAACAATATAAATGGCAAGTGAATGATCGTTAACCTACACAGCTTTAATTTTGATCTTCATCACCAACACGCTAAGCTATTAGCAAATATAACCATGAACATACCCGATGAAAGAGTTTAATAGCCTCGATAAGTCCGTACTCGAACAACGAAAAAATGCCCATGAAGTTTGTCGTTTATTTGCCAAAAGCCCAAGTAAAGGTAACTTAAAACGACTAAAAGGCATGTTTGCTCAGTGTGGCGAACAGGTTGTTATAGAAGCAGGTTTTCATTGTGATTATGGCAGTGGTATTAAAATAGGTGATCGAACCTTCATAAATATTAACTGTACTGTGCTCGATGCGCCGCTATCTGATGCGCAAATTACGATAGGCGATGACTGCTTAATAGGCCCTAATGTGCAAATTCTTGCAGTATCGCATGCGGTAAACCCTACTGAGCGTTTAGCAAAAGCTAATTTTGTAGCGCCGATTAACATTGGCAACAATGTATGGATTGGTGCAAGCGCTATTATACTTGCGGGTATTAAAGTTGCTGATAATGCCGTGATTGGCGCAGGGGCAATAGTTACCAAAGATGTCGCGGCAAATACCCTAGTAGCAGGTAACCCTGCGGTGAAGGTTAAAGAACTTTAACCCTATATTTACGCTAAAGCACGTCCTACGCAGGTCATCATTTATGGTGGCACAAAATACATATTTATGCGCTAAAGCACGTCCTACGCAGGCCATCATTTATGGCGACAAAGAATACATATTAACGCGCTAAAGCACGTCCTACGTAGGTCATCATTTATGGTGGCAAAGAATACATAATAACGCGCTAAAGCACGTCCTACGCAGGTCATCATTTATGGTGACAAAGAATACATAATAACGCGCTAAAGCATGTCCTACGTAGGTCATCATTTATGGTGGCAAAGAATACATATTAACGCGCTAAAGCACGTCCTACGTAGGTCGCCATTTATGGTGGCAAAGAATACATAATAACGCGCTAAAGCACGTCCTACGTAGGTCGCCATTTATGGCGACAAAGAATACATATTAACGCGCTAAAGCACGTCCTACGTAGGTCGCCATTTATGGTGGCAAAGAATACATAATAACGCGCTAAAGCACGTCCTACGTAGGTCGTCATTTATGGCGACAACCAATCACAAGAAAACAGAATTCCAATATGGATAACTACCTAAATTATCAACTAGCTTTTTTCGCAAAGGGTTTGCTGCGATATATCTGGCTACAGCTATTCTACTTTCTTCTTCACGTAGTGCATGGTCATAGTAAGCAGGTTGCCACACCGTTTGCGAAAAACTACGTCTCTTATTTATCTCTCTAGCAGAAAGACCTTTTAGATGACCAACTGTTTTACCCAAGCTACTATCGCTAAGCCTTAATAAACCATGAAAATGATCAGGCATAAGAACCCAAGTTAACCAGCAACATTGATGTATTAATTCATTTATTTCAATACACCTACAAAATACTTTTGCTAAGTTATGATCACTGAACAGTGCTTTTCTGTTATGGCAGTTGAACGTTATGAAATATTCACCTGATTGAATTGAAACTCGTCCTTTCTTTAGATGACTCCAGCTCATGAAAAATCCTTTTTCATAAAATTGTAGAACATTAAATATAGTAGATTAACGCGCTAAAGCACGTCCTACCGTAGGTCGTCATTTATGGCGACAAAGAATATATATTAACGCGCTAAAGCACGTCCTACGCAGGTCATCATTTATGGTGGCAAAGAATACATACTAACGAGCTGAAGCACGTCTTACCGTAGGTCGTCATTTATGGCGACAAAGAATACATATTAACGCGCTAAAGCACGTCCTACGTAGGTTGTCATTTATGGCGTCGTATTTAAAACTAAAAAAGCCCAGCTGTATTGCTGGGCTTATCGTTGACAGTTAGTTAACTGTTATTCATATCGTAAGATAAGTGATGGTCTGGTGCTTGCGGCCTTGAAGGCTAAACTTGCAACGGTAACCCAGGTAATCGCGGCCACCGCGGCGGCGGCAACTAAATACACCCATACAGCTTGTTCAATGCGGTCATTAAAGTTTGCTAACCAATCACCAACTAACAAGTAAGTCACTGGATACGCAATAGCAATACTTACCGCCACCAGCACTAAGAACTCTTTAGCAATAATATTGACGATACTGATGCGAGATGCACCTAGCACTTTTCGAACGGCCACTTCTTTTTGACGACGCACTGTTGCAAACGAAGCCAAACCAAAGGTACCTAAACAAGTTAAGAACACTGCAAGGCCGGTAAAGATTAAAACCACATTCGAAATTCGCTCATCACCTTTTAACAGAGTTTTGTAGTTGTCTGCGAGTAAGTTAATTTTTGGCTCATAGATATTGGCTGAGCTTGCTAATACTTCAGCGATCTGAGCTTTAATGTAAGGCAAGTTTTGCTGATCAATCGTTAAAATTAGTTCTGATACAGGTGATAAAAAGTTAAAGCCACATAAGAACATAATATTCGAGTTGGCATCTTTAGCATTACCTACTTTTACATCTTCAACCACTCCCACAACACGCATATCTACGCCACGACCTGAGTCTTTAATTACCTTACCAATAATGTCACTCATGTTAGTGTAACCCGCTTGCCTTGCGACCGATTCAGTCACAATGGTGCCCGTACTTGTTACTCCATTTTCACGGCTTGCCCAATCACCAGCAAATTCACGACTAAAGTCACGACCAGCAACAAGTTTTAATCCTAGTGTTTTTACAACATCGTAGCTTGCGCCAACAACAGGCGTTAAGCTGCCAGACGCTTCACCATTTGGCCACGTTGGCATAAGTGTATTATTGATTGAAACAGTTAAACGGGTATCAATGACTGTTGTTTGCTGTACGCCTTGAATTGCACTAATACGGTTAACTAAGGCATTTTTTTCTTTTGTGAATACTTCGCCTACAGGTAGCTCTGAAATAACCAATCTTTGTGTCGTTTCATAGCCTAAAGGTAAGCTCTGTAAGTAAGTTAATTGCTTTAACAAGGTAATAGAGGCAATGATTAAACCTATTGCTAGTGAAGCCTGTAAGGTTAGTAAGCTCTTACGAACCCATATTGCAGTATTACCACGCTGTAAGTCTCCACTTAAAACGCGTTTTGCACTGAATGACGAAATAAAGAATGCAGGATAAAGCCCAGCTAATATGCCCACAGCAATTGCGACCACAATAATAGCAATGCCAAATTCAGAAGCATAATTCACGCCCAATTCGCGGTCTACTAGTTGGTTAAAGATTGGTAAAAATAGCTCCACTAAAGCACATGCAATCACCATTGAAAGCATTGATACCAATACAGATTCAGATAAAAACTGCGTTACTAACTGACCTTTACTTGCGCCAAGCGCTTTACGCACACCCACTTCTTTTGCACGTTTAGTCGATTGAGCGACGGTCATATTAATGAAGTTAAAACCTGCAATAAGAATCAGTAACACGCTTAAACCAACACAGATCATCACCACTTGTTTAGCACCACCCGCTTTCATCTCAAACGGTGATTTAGCCGTTAGGTGCAAATCAAGTAATGGATGCAGCTCTAAACTAACTTGCTCCAGCATCGAACCGCTAAAAAAGCGCTCTGTTAAGGTTTTAGCTAATGCATCTGTATCGGTGCCCTCTGCTAAACGCATATAAACATAACTACTGTTGATATCTATTTCGCTTGGATCATGCTTAACATAAACAAGGTTTTTAAAGGCAAAGTGAGTGTTGTCTGTTAAGTCTGCAAACACGGCACGCACTGTGTACTGTCCTTGTTCATGCGTAAGTGTTTCACCAATCACATCGGTGCGACCAAAAATGCGCAGTGCTTCTGATTCACTTAAAGCGAGACTATCTGGTGTACTCATTGCTGTTGTTAAGTCACCCGCCAGCGTTTTCAGATCAATGAAATTTTCAATATTTGCTGTAGCACCATATAAGGCATTTAACTTATAGCCTTGGTTGCGGTAACTCACATCCACCATGGCTTCACGGGTCAGCTCGACCATAGTTAATCCGAACACTTCTTCAACTTGGCTGTAATCTTCGGCCTGCTTTGACTGCACATAATTAAAAATAGGCACCACAGATAAACCGAGTTTTGAGAAGTCTTGGCCAACGCGATAAACACGCTCAGCATGAGGCTGTTGGCTATCGTACGAAAGCTCATTTTTTGCAAACAAAGCAACTAGAATTGCCGCAGCTAAGCCCACACTTAAACCCAGAACATTTAAAATAAAATGCTGCTTTTGGTTTTTAAACGCGCGCAGCGCGGTGATCAAATAACTTAAAATCATGTTATGCCACCTCTGCTGTTTGTTGAACACGGTTAGCTTTATCAACCATCACTTGGCCATCAAGTAAGCGCACCAAACGGTCAGCATAATTGCCTTCTTTTTCTGAGTGGGTAACCACAATTACCGTGGTACCTTCGCGATTTAGCTCACGCAGCATCGCCATGACTTCATCACCATTTTTTGAATCAAGGTTACCCGTAGGCTCATCCGCTAAGATGAGTTTTGGATTAATCACCAGAGCTCGGGCTACCGCTACACGTTGCTGCTGACCGCCCGATAGCTGCTGCGGTAAGTGATCTGCTCTATGGTCTATTGCAACACGTTTTAAAATTTCTTCTACTCGCTGTTTACGTTCACTTTTTGAGATATTTTGATACTGTAATGGCAGCTCAACGTTTTCAAATACTGTTAATTCATCAATTAAGTTAAAGCTTTGGAAAACAAAACCAATCGACGCTTTTCTAAGTGTCGCTAATTGCTTTTCACCAAACCCTGCGATGTCTTCACCTAAAAATTCAAAACTGCCTGCCGATGGCGAATCCAACATACCTAAAATAGAAAGTAATGTTGATTTACCACAGCCAGATGGCCCCATAATGGCAAGAAACTCGCCTTCGTTTACATGTAAGTTAATGTTATTAAGCGCTGTTGTTTCAACATCTTGAGTACGGAACACGCGTGATAAGTTAGTTAATTTAATCATTGTTTTTATCCTTAAAATTGTAGTTGTTGTGCTTTATCAAAGTTGCTGTAGCTAGAGGTGATCACGCGATCTCCGGCGCTTAGGCCACTCAACACTTCATAATAGTTTTGATTCTTTTTGCCAAGACGAATGTCTTTTCGTACTGCACGGTTGCCATCTTTTTCCATGACATAAACCCAGTTACCTCCTGAGCTGGTAAAAAATGCGCCGCGTTCAAGTAATAAAGCAGTGCCTTTGCTATCACCTAGCATCAGCTGCACATCAAGGCTTTGCCCACGTTTTATGTTGCTAGTGCCGTTTGGTAAATCGACTTCAACCTGAAACTGTGATTGCTGAACACGACTATCAATTTTGCTAACTGTTGCCGCAATTTCGCCTTGCTCATGTTCAATAAGCACTTGCATACCTGTTTGAACTTGGCTTAGGTAAAACTCATCTAGTCGCACAACTAGCTTGTATTCATTAGGAATATCAATCTGCCCTAGGCGAGCACCACGGCTTTTTGATTCACCTATTTCAACATCAAGCTCACTTAAATAACCATCAGCAGGTGCTGTTACGAGTAAGTTTTCAAGGTTCTTACGCGCAAACTGAAGGTTTTTCTCTAGCATGTCTGCACTGTCTTTTAACTGGGCTACTTGAACTTCACGAATGCTGTTTTCTTGCTTTTGACGCTCAAGGGTTAGTTCTTTTCGAGCTTTGTAATACGCTAAGTCTTCTTGAATTTCAAATAATTGCTCTTGTGCTAACACACCCGTTTTCACTAGCGGCTGAGTTTGTTTTAAGCGACGCGATAAATGCGTAATTTTAAGATCGATTTCAAGCAAATCACGGCGTAAGTTTAAACGGCTGGTTTCCATATTCATTTGCGTGTTACGTAAAAAGTTAAGCTGCTCAGTCACCTGTGCTTCACGGCTCATTACATCAAGCTGCAAGTTAGTATTGCTTAAACGCACAAGTGGTTGGCCTTTTTTAACAAACTCACCTTGCTCAACAAGTCGCTCTTCGACTTGGCCTCCGGCAATGGTGTCTAGATAAATTGTAGTGCGAGGCATAACCTGACCACGAAGACTTAAAGCATCAACAAATTCACCTTGTTGTACTGTGCTAATCGTTAAGCTTGTAGCGCTTACTTGCTGACTACGACCTGTTTGCTCAGTTTGCGTGAAACCATAAGCTGCTGCCGCAACAGCTAAACATGCTGCTGCAATTACTGATTTCTTAAAAAATGCTTTGTTATTTGAGCGTGTAATTTTCTTATCCATGTTGACGCCTTTAAGTTATCTAGGTGCTAATTACCTATAGATAAAACAACTCTTGTGCCAACTTTTATTTTCATTAAATTACAACAACTTATATTAAAACTAATAAAGGTGAATATAATTAAGTGTCCGCTTATAGAACACTTCAAAACCCATATATCGTCCATAAATGGACACTGTTACTATTTTCAATTAGTCTTAGTGTTCCCATAAAGGAATAATAATAAATAGCTATGAAACAAGCAGGATCAATTCTTATCGTCGATGATAACCCCGACATACTTATCGCCGCACGATTACTTTTAAAGCAGCATTATCAGGTTGTAAAAACCACAGATAACCCCTTTGATATCGAAGGTATCATTAACGCACAGCATGAAGCGGATCAGGCTATAGATATTGTGTTACTCGATATGAACTTCACGCAAGACTCAATTAGTGGCAAAGAAGGATTCTACTGGCTAAAAAAAATCATGAGCCAAGACGCTAACATTGCGGTACTGCTTATGACGGCCTACAGCGATATTCAGCTAGCGGTCGAAGCAATTAAGGCCGGTGCCTCTGACTTTATTGCCAAGCCTTGGCAAAATGAGCAATTACTCGGTGCTGTAGCAGCGGCATTTTCACACGCTAAAGACAAACAGCAAGTTGGTAAACTCACAAAGCAAAAACAAGCCTTGCAGCAGTCAATCGGCAATCAACCATTTGAGTTTTTAGGCCAAAGTGATGCCATGCAGCAGGTTTTTTCGGTAATCGACAAAGCAGCCAGCACAGATGCCAACATATTGATCAGTGGCGAAAGTGGCACAGGTAAAGAACTCACTGCCCATGCAATCCACAATGCAAGCCAGCGCCAAAACCAGCCTTTCATTAGTCTAGATATGGGCTCACTGGCCGAAAGCCTGTTTGAAAGCGAACTATTTGGCCATAAAAAAGGGGCGTTTACTGGCGCGAAGGAAGATCGCATTGGCCGATTTGAGCTTGCTCATGGTGGTAGTTTATTTTTAGACGAGCTAGGTAATTTACCGCTTAACCAACAAGTTAAACTACTTGCGGCACTACAAAACAGGCAAATAACACCGGTTGGTGGTTCTAAAGTCATCGATATTGATATTCGTTTGATCTGTGCAACGAATGAAAACCTCGAACAAGCAGTTACTGAAGGTAAATTTAGGCAAGACTTACTGTACCGTGTTAATACCGTAGAGATCCGTTTGCCAGCTCTGCGTGAGCGCAGTGAAGACATTCCATTACTGTGTAACTACTACTTGCAGCACTTTGCACATAAATACAAACGTGAGCTCTCGATTGCGGCATCTGATATGACACGTTTAAGCCAGTATCATTGGCCAGGCAATGTCCGTGAACTTGCCCATGCAATTGAGCGAGCAGTCATCCTCTCAGAAGGCTCAGAGCTCGATATAAGCTCAGTGATAAGCTCACCAAGTGCTGCTGTTAGTACAAGTGAGCTCCCTACAAGCGCCACTGACTACGACACTTTTGATCTCGAAATCATCGAGCAGAGAACCGTTCGTGCAGCTTTAAAGCATTTTCAAGGGAACGTGAGTCATGCAGCTAAAGCCCTCGGCCTAACACGCGGAGCCATGTATCGTCGTTTAGAAAAATACGGACTTTAATCGATGCGAAATTTTATTAGCTTAGCCGGCCTATTAGCTGCGCTAATTGGTTTATCAATTGCTTTGTTTTGGCAAGTAGAGCAAAGCGGGTTTTCTGCAATTTCGGCACTTTTAGTTATTTTAAATTTGGTATGTGCCGCGCAAATTTTTAATTTATTTAAACGCCAAACAAGGCGTGCAGATATGGTGTTTCGCGCTTTAGCGAATGGAGACAGCACATTAGGCTTTGGCGACCAACACCCTATGCAGCAGCAATTTGAGCAGGTTAAACAACAAATTCAGGCTGCGCGTTTTAATGCAGAGCAACAAGCCCAGTTCTTACAAGCGCTATTAATTCATATCGATTTAGCAGTATTAGTATGTGACGAACAAGGCACTATTATTGAAAGCAATCCGGCGGTCAGCCGTTTACTTGGACAAGCTGTAAAGCACATCGATGATTTAGGTGTAATAGCCAACCTAGTCCAAGACGCAAAGCAAAATAGCCGTAATACCGTGCCATGGCAAAATGGTGAGCAGCACGATACGTTATCTGTGCAGATCAGTATTGCCGAAATCCAAGGTAAAGTTCGTAAAGTGATCAGTTTGCAATCGATTCATGATCAGCTGCAATTAAAAGAGCAACAAGCTTATAAGCGCCTTACAAAAGTACTAACCCATGAAATTGCTAATTCGATTACGCCACTTTCTTCTTTAGCACAAACTTGTACGGCACTGCTGCCAACTGAGCTTAGTTTTGATGATCAGGAAGATAAACAAGACTTGCAACTCGCCCTAACAACACTCGCATCACGAACCGAGCATTTAGGGGAATTTATAGCGCAATTTAAAAAGGTTAGTAGCTTACCCGTCCCACACTTACAGCCACATATTCTGGCCGATCTTGCCAAGCAAGTTGTCGCTCTGCACTCACAACAAGCTAAGCAACTTAATATTACGTTGAATTTATCGGTGCAAAGCCAACAGTTAGTAATGATAGATAGAGGCCAAGTTGAACAAGTAATAATAAACCTGCTTACCAATGCCCTTGATGTCCTTAAGCAGTTAAATAGTCCAGAGTCAGCAAAGTGCATTGAAGTAAGCATTGCACAAAATGCTAATCAACAACTGTATTTAGAGGTCAGCGACAATGGTACAGGTATCAGCGATCATGTAATTGAGATGATTTTTGTGCCATTTTTTACTACCAAGCAACAAGGTTCAGGAATAGGCTTAAGTTTATCGCGCCAGATCATGCTCAATCATGGCGGCGATTTGGTATATATCAAACGTCAACAAGGAGCCTGCTTTCGCTGCGTGTTCGGTTAGCTTACACAGTTAGAACACTTACTTACAATTTGCTAAGGCGCTGTTTGGTATCATGTACCCATTAACGTTTAATGGACTAACCAATATGCGATACCTCGCCTTAGCACTGTTTTCATCACTTGCCTTTATTCCTACAAAAAGCTTTGCTGATATTTATGACAGCCCAGATATGAACCTGTTTGTTAAATCAGAGCATAATAGTACTGATTCAATCACCTCAGCCGGCATCGAATTTATGGCTAAAAATAACTACAGTAATTTTGGCGCAGCATTTACAACGGCACTAGGCTCAGCAGAAGTATTTACTAAAAAAGGTGATCGGGAGACATTTCTAACCTTAGATAGCGGCATCAAATTTGGCTATTTCAGTGACTTTTTTGTCTATGGCGAAGTGGGCTTAGATTTAATTGAGCTTGCTGTATACGACGACCGAGATGACCACGACTACAGCGACCGCTATGATGACGACCACAATAATATTGATGGCTATGTTGGTGTGGGTATGGGCGTAGACTCAAAGCCATTCAGAATAGAGATCTATGCCAGAGCCCGAGAAATAGACAGCCGTTATTGGGAAGCACAAAACCATGGTTACGCTGGGTTACAAGTTAGTATTTCGTTTTAATTTCAATTGGGTGAGTGAGTTAGCAAGCTGTTAATCTAATGGTCATTTTTAGCTCACCCTATGTTAAGCTTAGGCGCTTTAGTTTACCCGCACCTAAGTTAACGGAGTATTTTAATACGTGTTTTTAAATCGATTTTTAGGCCTTGTTGTTGTTTCTCTTATTGTAACAGGCTGTCAGACTGCCCCTGAGTCTCTCCCTGAAAAGAAGCCAATAATTAAGGCAAATCCAGGTACTGTGGTTGCAGAAGCTAAAACAGCACAAGTAGACGCGGTGACACCGCTAAAACCAAGTGAACTTGATGACGTATGGCAGCGTATTCGCATTCAATTACAGTTTAGCGATTCAAGTCATCCAGATGTGCAAAAGCGCATTGCTTGGTACCTTACTCATCCAAATTACATGGAAGAAATAAGCCGCCGTGCAGCGCCGTATTTGTATCATATCGTTACAGAAGTAGAAAACCGTGACTTACCAATAGAACTCGCTCTAATGCCGCTTATAGAGAGCGATTTCGATGCCAGTGCCTATTCGCACAAACATGCATCGGGTTTATGGCAACTCACCCCCTCAATCGCCAAATACTTCAAAGTAAAAATTACCCCTTGGTATGATGGTCGCCAAGATGTGATCGACAGCACCCGTGCAGCTTTGGATTTTATGGAATACCTTTATAAACGCTTTGATGGCGATTGGTATCATGCTATTGCTGCCTACAATATTGGTGAAGGGCGTGTATTACAGGCAATTGCTCGTAATAAAAAACAAGGTAAGTCGACGGACTTCTTTAGCTTAAAACTACCATCGCAAACCAAACAATACGTGCCTAAGTTACTAGCCGCAGCACAATTATTAAAGCACCAAAAAATGATATTCCCTGCTATTAAGAATGAGCAGGCAATTGCGACCTTACCAGTGACAGGTGCTGTGATCTTGGCAGATAAAGCGAAATGGCAAGAGCTTGAAGAGCTAAACCATGGTGTTATCCGATACCCAGCGGTGATTGATGCGCCACATATTGTGGTCCCAAAAGATCAGCAAGCAAGTTATCAAGCTCTATTAGCTAATCAAAAGAGCAATGATTATAGCCAGTGGCAACATTACACAGTTAAACGCGGTGATAGCTTAAGTGTGATTGCAAAGAACTATAAAGTAACAGTTAGCCAGCTGAAAACCTTCAATAACCTAAAAACAAACACCATTCGTATTGGTCAAAAACTGATATTGCCGCAATTAGCTGATCAACAAATCGAGTATAAGGTGAAATCTGGCGACAGCCTTTGGAAGATAGCAAAGCAATACAAAGTCAGTATCACTAAACTCAAACAATGGAATAATCTTTCAAGAGATAGCTTAAGAGTGGGTGAAAAGCTCACCGTATTTATCTCAAATAGTTAATCCCAAATCAGGGAGTTTTACTCCCTGCCTCTTTTATCTATCCAATTAAAGTTGTATCTTTATTAGTCTAGTCTATAAAAACAACTATTAAAAATTATGGATAATCAGCAACAGGACGTAAGCTGTTCAACAGTTGAATCAAAGCAAGACTCTAACGTTGAAGAGCAAACAAAAAACCCCCAGCAAAGCACTCAACCAGCCAGCAACCAGCGCAAGGCATGGTTTACCAACGAGCGGCTAAACCTATTTCTCGCACTATGTGCCATTATAATTTCAGCAGCCTCCTTTTATGCCACATACTTGCAAGCCAACGCCGCAGAACGACAAGTAAAAGCCGCAACCTGGCCATGGCTCGAAGTGATGACGGGGAATTTCAATGAAGAAAAAAATTATGAAGAAATCACTATCAACATTAAAAACTCAGGATCAGGCCCAGCCATTATTAAATACGTTAAATTCTTCCACGATGAAAAGTCGTATACAGAGATATTTGAAGTAATAAAGGACTGCTGCTTTGATATCTATGCTTACCAAGAGCAATTAAATAAGTTGCAAAATGAGTCACCAGAGATCAATTTCTTTGAAAAATTTGGTTGGTTGTATACCGGCGTTAGTAATAACCGATTATTAGCCTCAGGCGCTGAACTTAATCTTTTTGGTTTTAAGAAAACAGGCTTCAATGCAACTCAGTGGGACAAGGTAAATGACCAACGCTTTAATATCAAAACCGAGATCTGCTACTGCTCGTTGCTAGAACAATGCTACCTAAGCGATGGCCGCGGCGATGTGAGAGAAATACAGCAGTGTGAGTGACACCGAGCTTTCAGCAGTCAGCGATCAGCCGCGTGGTGGATATGTTTGGTGCTGCGTCTTCCTCTAACGAAGGTTCTAGGCAAAGTGTACTTGTAGGAATGGCTTTAGCCATGAATGTTTTTGTTATGGTCTGAATTCGGCACTGAAGTGCCTCCTACGGGGGTTGTTGCTGAGGGTGACTCTGTACTAAACAACCACACAGTTCAACTTTACCCTTTCTAACTTGTAACTAGCTAACTCATGTTGGGTTTCGCTGTGCTCTACCCAACCTACCTGGAGAATGAACAGGGAGTGCTGAGGGAGTCTCTGTACTAAACAACCCCGCAGTTCAGCTGATGTCTGATGGCTGAAAGCTGACAGCTTAAACGCAAAAAAGCCCGACTCTCTCGAATCGGGCTTTCTTTAATTTGGAGCCTGGCGATGTCCTACTTTCACATGGCAAATGCCACACTATCATCGGCGCTGTTTCGTTTCACTACTGAGTTCGGCATGGGGTCAGGTGGGTCCAAAACGCTATTGTCACCAAGCAA